>Ga0224512_10000301_pt1 | contig 52406 bp, 54 predicted proteins | sample SF_May12_sed_USG_4_FD_169103 | JGI IMG/M metagenome (GOLD analysis project Ga0224512, IMG submission 169103) | Sediment microbial communities from San Francisco Bay, California, United States - SF_May12_sed_USGS_13 | ecosystem: Environmental > Aquatic > Marine > Sediment | place: USA...
TTGGCGTCGTCCGCGTTGAAATCGATAAGGGGCGCGCTGTCGGCAACGTCTTGAACGTAAACACCGACGCTTTCGTAAGGTATGCCGGCTTCATCGAGCACGTCGCGCACCGACTGGGGTAACCCGTCGGCACGGATGTATACCGGCCACAGGGCGGCGCAGAGGAACGCGGTTGCCAAAAGCAAGCGGGCAGCGCAAGGGAAAGTGAAAGATCCGCCCGGCGGCTTTCCACCGATAAGATCGCGCATTGAACGAGCCCACCGCATTGGGCGCGCATTCTATAGGATGCGGCGCGGCGACTTAAGTAAATTTCTGCGCCCGGCGGGCGGTTGAGGACTTGCTCGGATTGTCTAAAAGCACAGGTGTGCGGCCGTGGGTTCGTGAATAATACGAGCTAGACTGTGTTAAGAGGCTTAAAAAATACCCTATCGGCCGCTTCGGAGTCGGACAATCCGGCGTTTCCGAGACGATTCTTACCAGCGAGCGTCAGCGTTATGACCAAACGACTTACCTTCATCGGAACTGCCATGGTTGCCATCTTTTGGCTGGGATCGGCTCAGGCCCTTCCCGGCTTCGTTTCCGGCGAACTGCTCACAACCTGGTGTAACAAGAACGACGGCCTCGACCGCGAGGCCTGTTATTCCTATCTGCGTGGCGCATCGGACGCCTTTCACGCCATCGCCGAAGTTTCCGCTAGCGCAAACGCCGGTGAGAATACCGCGCCCTGGCCAAACGAGTGCATGCCAGCCCGTATTTCCATCACCAGCTTGCGAGACGTTTTTCTCGAGTTCGCAGCCAGGGAACCCGATCGCCTCGACAATCAGGCGGCGGTGCTGCTGGCGGAGATCCTGCGGGACAGCTTTCCCTGCGTGTCGGTTCCCGAGCCGAAATCCTGACCGCGACTCAGGGCGGATCGGGAAGCCTGAAGAACGCTTTCGTTGTTTCCGTGGTGGCCCCGGCCAATTCCTCGACCGGCATTTCTCGGCAGCGGGCAACCGTTTCGAGAATGTGGCGAAGATGCATGGGTTCGTTGCGCCGAGACTTGGGCTTCGGAGTCAGATCTCTGGGTAAGAGATAGGGCGCATCGGTCTCCAGCATCAGCCGATTGAACGGAATTCGCCTCACCAGCTCGCGCAGGTGATGGCCGCGGCGCTCGTCGCAAATCCACCCGGTGATGCCCACGTGCAGGTCCAGGTCCAGGTACGCATCCAGCTCGTCTGCGGTGCCGGTAAAACAATGGATGACCGCGTTGCCCAGATGTTGGCGTCTCGGTTTCAGGATTTCGACCAACTTCTCGTGGGCGTCCCGTTCGTGCATAAAAACGGGAAGTCGCAAGTCCGCAGCGATGTCGAGCTGCGCCTCGAAGACCTGCGCCTGCTTGTCCCTGGGGGAAAAGTCGCGGTTGAAGTCGAGCCCGGCTTCGCCCACGGCCACCACTTCCGGCCGGCCCGCAAGGGCGCGTATAACCTCCTCCGTGCCATTGCGCCATTCCCTTGCCAGGTGGGGATGAACGCCGGCGGTGGAAAACAACACGCCGGGGCGCGTCCGCGCCAGATCGCTGGCCGAGGCGCTTTCCTCCTCGCTGGCCCCGGTGACGATGAATTGGGCAACGCCGGCCTCCCGGGCGCGCTCGATCACCGCGTCCAGATCGCTCCGGAACGACTCGTGGCTCAAGTTGGCACCGATGTCGATGAGCTGCATGCCACCACCCAAGTTAGGAATTTCTCTACAATGAGCCGCCCCGAGCCCGGTCCATGGCGAGGCAGCCGCGGGCGGACTGTAGCCAGATCGGAAGTTGGAGGCAAAGGCAGCATAACTGGCGTGAGTCGCGGCTGACTGGATATCTTAAGGAGAAAACTTTGGCTGAACGAGAACACGTGGCGCTGGTGACCGGCGCCGGACGCAACATCGGTCGCGCCATCGTGCTCGAGCTGGCGCGGCGCGGATACAACGTGGTGGTGAACGGTCGGACTGACCAGAAAGCGGTGGACGCCGTCGCCGAGGCGGCCCGCAGCCGCGGCGTGAAAGCCATCGCCGTGCTCGCCGACGTGGGCGATTCCAGGTCGGTGGGCGAACTTGCGAAATCCGCTCTCGATGCCTTCGGCAAGGTAGACGTGGTGGTGAACAATGCGGCGATTCGCCCTGAGAGGCCGTTCCTCGAGCTTCAAGACGAGGACTGGCACCGGGTGCTGTCCACCGACCTTCACAGCGCCTTTTACACCAGCCGCGCGTTTCTACCGAAGATGGTGGAGCAAGGCTGGGGGCGCATCGTCAACCTCACGGGCATGAACGCCATGCACGGCTACAACGGGCGTTGCCCGGTATCCGTTGCCAAGCACGGGCTGTGGGGAATGACCAAGTCGCTGGCAAAGGAGTTCGGGCCCAAAGGCATCACCGTCAACGCCATCTCTCCAGGACCGATACGCTCCGAGCACAGGGACGCTTCAATGACCCACCACATTGAATCGCAGCTTGCCAAGATCCCCCTGGGGCGCCTGGGCGAGCCAGAGGATATTGCCGCTCTGTGCGGCTTTCTCGCCTCCGACGAGGGCGGCTTCGTCAGCGGGCAAATGATCGCAGCGAACGGTGCCGCGCAGACGTAGTCACCAGACACTGTTTATTCATGGAAGAGTTCATCCGGAATTTTGGTTACGCGGCGATTTTCATTGGGACGTTTTTCGAAGGCGAGACCATCCTCGTGCTCGGAGGATTTCTCGCTAACCGCACCTATCTTGAGCTGCCCTGGGTCATTGCCGCGGCTTTTTTCGGCACCCTTTGCGGCGATCAGATGTACTACTACCTGGGGCGATTCAAAGGCGTAGAGTTTCTGCAAAAAAAGCCGCGCTGGAGGAGAAAATCGGCGCGGGTGCGCCGACTGATGCGTCGCCACCAGACGCTTGTCGTGCTCGGCTTTCGCTTTCTCTACGGCGTACGAACCATTGCTCCATTCCTCATCGGCGCGAGCAAAGTGTCACCGCTACGTTTTCTGGTTCTGAATATCATCGGCGCGTCCGTGTGGGCTACCGCAGTAGGCGTGGCGGGCTTTTATCTTGGACGAACGGTAGAGCTGTTCCTCGCCGACGTGAAACGCTACGAGCTGTGGATCCTGGGAATTCTAGGCGCCGCGGGCGTGGTAGCCTGGAGCATCTGGTGGTTGTTGGAAAAACGCTCAAGAGCGGGGAATCAGACGTCATGACCGCAAGCCAGCGTCCGGGCTAACGGCACCGGCCCAGCTATCGGGCCTTGAAATGAACGAAACGACCCAACCAAGCAAAGAGGACTATCTCACCCGCATCGGAGTAGAGATGAACAAGCATCTTGTCACCGATCGGTGGACACTCAGACAGAAGCTTGCGCTCACCTGCCGCATACTGGCGCGCGAAGGTCTCGCCTCGTGGCTGGCCGGATAGATCACCGCGCGGGCCGAGGACCCCGGGGTCTTCTTGACCATCCGTCTGGATCATGGCTTTGACGAAATCTGCGCAAACAATATGATCCGCTACGACGACGATTTGACAGCCCTGGACGGGGACGGCATGCCAAATCCGGCCACACGTTTCACATAAGTTGTTCTTGATAAGTGACAAGAAGTCGATAATTCCGGGCAGATGGACACGATTAAAGCAACAAGGGCGCTCGGCGCGCTCTCCCAGGAAAGCATGCTGGAGGCTTTCAGGCTTCTCGTGCGCAACGAAACCCAAGGCATGCCGGCAGGCGGGATCGCCCGCGCACTCGATATTCCGCACAACACGATGTCATCGCATCTCTCTATTCTCGCAAATGCGGGGCTCGTTAACTTGCGGCGCGACGGCCGTTCCATCATCTACAGCATCGACTTCGACGGAACCCGCGCGGCTGCTGTCCTTCCTGATGGAAAACTGCTGCCAGAGGCGGCCGGAAGTCTGCACGCCCGTGCTCGACAGCGTATTGCCGGGATGCTGCGCGCCACCAAACAAGAACGAAGAAAGAAATGAAACGTCTGCACGTTAATCTCGCGGTGGCCGACCTGGAAGCATCGGTCCGGTTTTATGCCTTGCTATTCGACGCGCAGCCGACAGTCCTAAAGAACGACTACGCGAAGTAAATGCTGGACGATCCGCGCGTCAATTCCGCGATCACGACGCGCGGTGCCCGCAAGGGCATCGACCATCTCGGCATACAGGTTGAGAACGAGGACGAACTCGGTGAAGTCTATGCTCGCCTGAAAAACGCAGGAGCGCCGGTCATCGAACAGGGTGAGACGACATGCTGCTACGCCCGCTCTGATAAGAGCTGGATCTTCGACCCGGAAAGCATCCCGTGGGAGATGTTTCTGACCAAGGGGGAAAGCCCGGTATACCGCAGCGATGAAACCCGTTTCGCTGAGGGTGGCTCCGCCTGTTGCGCGCGCCCACAGCAGGCAGACGCACAGACCGGTGCTTCATGCTGCGACGGCGCAGACAAGAAAGCCGCATCGGATACTACCGATGTTCCGCATAAGGACGACAAGATGGCTGACGACAAGCGCATATATAACGTCTTGTTCCTGTGCACGGGGAATTCCGCTCGAAGCATTCTCGGCGAAGCGATCCTGAACCGGCTCGGAGAGGGCCGTTTCAAAGCCTACAGCGCGGGAAGCCAGCCCGCGGGGAAGATCAATCCACATGCAATCGAGCTGCTTGAACGCCTCGACTATCCAACCGATGGGCTGCGCTCCAAGTCGTGGGACGAATTCTCGGGACCCGATTCGCCGCAATTGGATTTTGTGTTCACCGTCTGCGACAGCGCAGGGAAGGAAACCTGCCCGGTGTGGCCCGGCCATCCGATGACCGCACATTGGGGAATTCCCGACCCAGCCGCCGTCGAGGGAAGCGAGGCTGAAAAGCGCCTGGCGTTTTCAGATGTCTATCGCATGCTGAACAACCGCATCACCCTGTTCCTCAACGTGTCTATTGAGTCGCTGGACAGAATGAGCCTGCGCCGCCAGCTCGCAGAAATCGGGCAAACCTTGTCCGAGAGTGCCTGAACAGTCGGATACAGGTCACGACGAAAATGAACAAGGCATGCAGCACCCGATGACTGCCGAGACGATGGCTGCCGCTTCCGTGAAACCGGCAATGAACCTGTTCGAGCGATACCTGACGCTCTGGGTCGCATTGTGCATCGTCGCGGGCATCACGCTCGGGCATCTTCTGCCCGACCTGTTTCAGGCCGTCGGCAAGATGGAGATCGCGAATGTCAATCTCCCCGTTGCCGTCCTGATCTGGCTGATGATTATCCCGATGCTCATCAAGATCGACTTCGGAGCGCTGTCGGAAGTGAGACGATACTGGCGCGGGATCGGCGTCACGCTCTTCGTGAACTGGGCGGTCAAGCCGTTCTCGATGGCGTTGCTCGGCTGGCTTTTTATCGGCACCTTGTTCAGGCCCTGGCTCCCTGAGGAGCAGATCAACTCGTACATCGCCGGATTGATCATTCTGGCCGCCGCCCCGTGCACGGCGATGGTATTCGTCTGGAGCAATCTTTCGGACGGTGAACCGCATTTCACCTTGAGCCAAGTTGCGCTGAACGACGTGATCATGGTGTTCGCCTTCGCGCCCATCGTAGCCTTGCTGCTCGGCCTCTCGGCAATCACGGTGCCTTGGAAAACGCTGCTGCTTTCCGTCGTACTCTACATTGTTGTGCCGGTCATCCTGGCCCAGCTCATCCGTCGCCACGCGCTTGTCAAAGGCGGCGAAAAACGGCTTCAGGGGCTGTTGACTACTTTGCAGCCCATATCCCTCGGCGCGCTTCTTGCGACTTTGATCCTGCTGTTCGGTTTTCAGGGTGAACAGATCATCGCACAGCCGCTGATTATCGCCTTGCTTGCCGTGCCGATCCTCATTCAGGTGTACTTCAACTCCGGTCTTGCGTACCTTCTCAACCGCGCTGCCGGAGAAGCGCACAGCGTTGCGGCGCCCTCCGCACTGATTGGCGCGAGCAATTTCTTCGAACTCGCCGTGGCTGCCGCCATCAGTCTCTTCGGGTTTTCGTCGGGCGCTGCTCTCGCCACCGTAGTCGGAGTGCTGATCGAAGTGCCAGTCATGCTCAGCGTCGTAAAGTTCGTAAACGCCACGCGCGATTGGTACGAAAGCGGACAGAGGGTACGGGCCAACGGACATTTATCGGAGCGGTGAGCGTCGTCAATCGAGCTAGCGCCCAATCCATGTCCCGTAAATGCTCGGTCAAACGGTATGAGGGAAATTCTTGCTATGCTTGCGTCGGGATTTCACACGCCCTGATTCGCGTTCGACGGAGTACCCACTGATGTCCCAGGGGACTAGACAGCTTGAAGGCAAGGTTGCGCTGCTTACAGGCGCGGTTCGCCGCAACGGTCGCGCGATGGCGCGGGCGCTTGCCAGGGAAGGTGCGAATATCGTTATCAATACGCGAGCGTCGGCAGAAGAAGCCGAATCGACCGTGGCCGAGATCAAAAACCTCGGCGTCGACGCTGTGGCGCATCTGGCCGATGTTACCGATGAAAAAGCCGTAGCCGATATGATCGAGGCGGTGATTTCCCGCTTCGGGCGTTTGGATATTCTCATCAACAACGCCGCCAACCGCGCCCAATCGCCTTTTCTCGACATCAGCTACGCGCAGTGGCATTCCATCATTTCGATAATCTTAGATGGCGCCTTTCTGTGCTCGCGCGCAGCGCTGCCGCACATGATCGCGGCAGGCGGCGGTCGCATCGTCAACATAGGCGGCGTATCGGGGCACGCCGGCGCCATCGAACGCGCCCACGTGGTGACCGCCAAGGCCGGACTGGTGGGGCTGACCAAAGCCCTGGCGGTGGAATTTGCGCAGAAAGGCATAACGGTCAATTGCGTCGTGCCGGGCAAAATTGGCGGTGAACGGCCAAAGTCCGCCGGCGAGTCGCCACCGCTGGTGGGCGGAAAGGGCCCCCTGGTGGGTCGCGAAGGCACTTTCGAGGAGGTCGCGGCGATCGTGCTCACTCTGTGTCTGCCGACCGGGGCCTTCGTCACCGGCCAGGCGATCCACGTCAATGGCGGCATGTACATGCCCTGATTGTCTTCAACGCCCATCATGAGCGCGCGGCTCTCCCAAATCGTTCTGCGGCGTCTACGTCTGCCGCTGATTACCCCCTACCGACTTTCGTATCGAACCTTTGAGGAATTCGAGCCGATTCTGGTGGAGCTCCGTAACGATAGCGGGCGGTCAGGGTATGGCGAGGGGCACATTTCTCCGGGCTCCAGCAGCGAAACTCGGGCCGGCGGCTGGGCGTTCGCGCGGCGGCTCGCCAACGCGATGCACAAATTGACGCCCGCCGACGCAAAAGCGCTGGTGGAGGCAGAGCTCGACGCCAGCCCGGTGGCGGCGACGGCGCTGATCTCGGCCATCGAGATGCTCGAAGGTCATCCGCTATTAGATGTGCCCGAGTTCACGCGGCTGCCCCTGCTCTCTCCGGTGAACGGCCTTGAACCCAGCGAGATCGAAACCGAGATTAAACAGAAGCTCCGGCAGGGATTCAGAACCTTCAAGGTCAAAGTAGGAAAAGACGCAGAGGCAGATCTGGAAAGGCTTGCCGCCATTCAAGAAGCCGTTGCCGGAATGGCAACGCTTCGCGTCGACGCCAACCGCGGTTTCGACGAACAAGACGCGGTGCGTTTCGCAACCCGAATCGATCAGCAAGGCGTCGAGCTCTTCGAGCAACCCTGCGCCGCGGACGACTGGGACGCCAACGCTGCGGTGGCGAAGGTTTCGACGGTGCCGGTCATGCTGGATGAGCCCATCTGCGGCGTGTCCGATATCGAGCGCGCCGCTACCCTGGACGGCGTCGGTTACGTCAAGCTGAAGCTCAAACGCTTCGGCGGCCTTTCCCGCCTGCACGCGGCGCTCCAGCGGGCGCGGTCGCTGGGCTTGAAGACGGTGCTCGGCGACGGCCTCGGCGGCGAACCCATGTGCTGGATGGAGGCCTGCGTTGCCCGAAGCACCATCGACAACGCGGGCGAGTTCAACGGCTATCTCAAGCCGTCGCAACGGCTGTTTCGTACCCCTTTAGGCTTCGAAGATGGGAATCTCGTGCTCAGCGCCGGCTCCCATCCCGAACTCGACCGGGAACAGGTGGCCAAACTCACGCTAGAATGCGTCCGTTGGCAGTAACGGATTCGCGGAGCGCGCAATGGAAACGGCGGCGACCCGGACTCGGGCAATCGAAATCATACCAACTGGCGATGCACTCGGCGCCGAGGTGAGAGGCGTCGACATCGCCTCGGGATTGAGCGACGCAGAGATCCAGCAGATCAAAGCCGCCTGGCGCGAACACCTGGTGGTGGTAATGCGCGACCAGACCATCGACGATCCTCAGCTCATCGCATTTACCCGACGATTCGGAGAGCTGGATCCGCCGGGCCCTAATCCCTATGGCGGACCGATTTATCCCGAGCATCCCGAGCTCAACATCATCTCCAATATCGTCGAAGACGGACGGCCCATCGGAAACTTAGGCGCCGGCGAGGCGGTGTGGCACGCCGACATGACCTACCTCGACCTGCCGCCATTGGGCGCGGTGCTCTACGCGGTGGAGCTGCCCCCTGTGGGCGGCGACACCCAGTTCTGCAACATGTACGCGGCTTACGAGGCGCTCCCGGAAAAAACCAAGCGTGAAATCGAGGGGCTGCGCGCGGTCCACGACGCCGCTCACAACAGTGCCGGCATGCTGCGCAATGGATACGAGAACATCGACGACGTGCGGCAGACTCCCGGGGCGCGGCATCCGCTGGTCCGCACCGACCGCGAGAGCGGGCGTCGCTGCTTGTTCCTTGGGCGCCGGCCGCACAGCTACGTGCTCGGCCTCGAGGTCCCGGAGAGCGAGGCGCTGCTGGATCGGCTCTGGGCCCATGCCACCCAGGATCGATTCGTCACCACCCATAGCTGGCGCGTGGGCGACGTGCTCATGTGGAACAACCGGGCCGTGCTGCATCGCCGCGACGCCTTCGACGCGGTGGCGCGCAGGCGCCTGCACCGGGCACAGCTCAAGGGAGAGGGCCCTATAGAATAGAGCGCCGCCGACGCCCGGCCATATGAAGATGCTGGCGTAAAGCCGCCCATCTCGACAGGCACTGGGCGCCCGGGGCGATTTACACGTATGATTCGCTGCCCGGGCAAGGCTAACCCGATTAACAACAACGAGATCCCAGCAAGGATCCAGGGATCCGCACTACAAAAACCATAGAGGAGATCATTATGAATCGCATCAGTCCTGTAACCCGACGGCGTGCGCTGATTTTTGGCGCCACGCTCGCCTGTGTCGCCGCCACGCCGCTTGCGCTGGCTCAGGAGAAATTTCCGAGCAAACCCATCGAGGTGGTGATCCATTCCAAATACGGCGGCGGCACCGACACCACCGCCCGCATGATGATGATCCGCACCCGGCGCAACCTCGATGTTGATATGTCGGTGGTGTCCCAGCGCGGCGGCAGCGGCGCCCAGGCGCACCACTACGCCATGAGTAAACCCCGCGACGGCTATACCATGCTGGCGCTGACGCAAACGCACCTCTACACCATCGCCCGGGGCAAGTCTCCGCTCACCATCGATGACATTGTCGGGGTCGCCCGCGCCATGGACGATCCCACCTTTATCACGGTATCCGCCAGCAGCCCCTACAAGACTCTGAAGGACCTGATCGAGGCATCGAAAGAAAAGCCGCTGAACTGGGGCGTCGCCCAGGTGGGCGGCACCGAGCACATCGGGCTTGCGCGCTTTGCCAAGGCGGCCGGAATTCAGTTCAAGGTGGTGCCCTTCGGTAGCGGCGCGCAAATGGTGCAGGCGTTGATGTCCGGAGCCATCGATGCCACCTTGCCGAACGTCAGCGAAGGCGGCTCCCAGGTGAAGGACGGCACCTTCCTCGCGCTGGCGGTGATGGCTCCGAAGCGGCTCGCCGAGTATCCGGACGTGCCCACCACCTTCGAGAACGGTTATCCGGTAAAGGTCTCGACTACACGCGGCTACTTTGTGCTTAAAGGCACCCCCGAAGACCGCGTCGAGATCCTCTCCAACGGGATAGTGAAGGCCATGCAGCATGAGATCTTCGCCAATTACCTGAAGAGCTCCGGGCTTACGGTGGAAGACAGCGTCGCCGGCCACGAGGAATGGACCAAGAACATCAGGGAAGAGTACGCCCAGGCCGTCGAGGCGCTTACGGATCTCGGGCTACTGAAGTAGTGCATCTGAAAAATCCGGGGACGGCGGCGGTGACGTCGCCGCCCCCGGAGCGCTTTTTCGCTTCGAATACGGCAACTACCTCATGATCAACCGTACCGACCTCGGCGTTGCCGCCATTTTGCTGGCTGTTTGCGCCGCGCTCTACTACACCACAGCAAGCTTCGAAGAAGTCTCGCCGATGTTCGCCCAGGACATGCCCCCGGAGCGCTTTCCCCGCATGCTTTTATGGGTCATCGTCGCCCTCTCCATGGCCTTGCCGTTCGAGCGCTGGCTGCGCAAAGAGAAGGGTAAAGTGCTGGACAAGGCGCGCAGCAAACCTGTTCGGCCCATCGTTTATCTCACTGCCGGGTTCCTGGTCCTGGCGGTATCTGCCATCCAGTGGATCGGCACCTTTCTCGTTCTCGTCCTGGTGTGCATCGGGCTGCCGCTGCTGTGGGGCGAGCGACGCTTGAAAATTCTCGTGCCTTTCGTAGCGCTGTTTCCGGCGGCGGTGATGCTGCTTTTCACCAAGGTTCTCGGGGTGTATTTCGATCCCGGGGCTATCGGGTTCGAATTTTTTTGAGGGCGCGTTGATGGATCCGGTGCTTCAAGGTTTTCTCCTGATAGCCGAACCAACCAATATCGCGCTGATTTTCATCAGCGTGCTCATCGGCGTGCTGGTGGGTGCGCTGCCGGGCCTGAGTTCGCCCATGGCGGTGGCGCTGCTGCTTCCCTTCACCATTACCATGGAGCCGGTACCCGCCATCGCCATGATGGCCTCGCTCTACTGCGCCGGAACCTTCGGCGGCTCCATCACCGCCATCCTCATCAACGCTCCCGGGGCACCCCCCGCCGTCGCCACGGCATTCGACGGTTATCCCATGGCCAAGCGCGGCGAAGCGGGCCGCGCGCTGGGCATTGCCGCGGTAAGCAGTATCTCAGGCGGCATCATCAGCCTGTTTATATTTCTGCTAGCGACGCCTCTTCTAGCCAGAATCGCCACCTCGTTTCGGCCGATGGAATACTTTGCCCTTGCGGTGTTCGCCCTATCAATGCTGGCATCCATCAGCGGCAGATCGTCGTTGCGCAATCTGATTGCCGGTGCCGTCGGGGTGCTACTGGGTACCGCGGGAATCCATCTCACCACCGGGGTGGAGAGATTTACTTTCGGCGTCCCGGAGCTCACCGATGGGGTGAGCTTTGTCCCGGTGCTCATCGGGCTTTTTGCCGTAGGCGAGCTGCTCAACCAGTCTCAGGCGGCGGAGAAAACCCTCGAGGTCATCAAGGCGGTGGTGGTGAAGCTGCCGTCGCGGGAAGACTTCCGCCGCATCTGGGGCACCATCCTGCGATCGTCTGGGATCGGTACCTTCATCGGCGTGCTGCCGGCAGAAGGCGCCACGGTGGCGGCGATCATGGGCTACAACGAAGCCAGGCGATGGTCCAAGCGCAAGGAAGAGTTCGGCACCGGCTGCCCCGAGGGCATCGCCGGACCGGAAGCCGCCAACAACGCCGCCACCGGCGGGGCCATGGTGCCGACGCTGGCGCTGGGCATTCCGGGAAGCGCGACCACCGCCGTGATCCTGGCCGCCCTCATCATGCACGGCTTCCGCCCGGGACCGTACCTGATGAAGGAAACGCCGGAGTTCGTCTACGCGATCTTTTGCGCGATGTTGATCGCGAACGTTATGTTCCTGGTCATCGGACTTGCGGGGGCAAAGGTGTTCTCGCGCATCACCCTGATACCGCGCACTTTCCTCTGGCCCTCGGTCTTTGTGTTCTCGCTCATCGGCTCTTATTCCTACGGCGCCTCGGTGTTCGACGTGTGGGTGATGCTGGTCGCCGGGGTCATCGGCTTCCTCATGCTGCGCCACGGTTTCGCGCCCGCGCCGCTGGTCATGGGGCTCATCCTTGGAAAGCTGGTGGAGGAGTCGTTTTCCCAGTCTATGATCCTGCTCGACAACCACTGGTGGCGCCTGCTGGAAAGCCCGATAGTGGATCTCTTCTTCGCTCTCACCGCGCTGAGTCTATTCTGGCCGCTGATCTCTTCGCAGCTGGAGAAGCGCAAGCGAAACGCAGAAGCAGCTGCCGAAACCACCGGCCGTTAAAGGGCGTTAACGGTCGCTTACCGGGCCTGGTTGCCGCGAACGCATCGGGATCTGGCGGTATTCAACGCTCCGTTACTTTGCTTGTGCCTCTGCCATGAGGAAGTCGCGGAAAGCGCGCGCCTCGGGACGGTCCAGACCCCCGGGCGCATAGACCACGTAGTAGGCGAACTCCGGATCCGGCCGGGTCTCAAAGGGCGCAACCAGTTTTGCCGACGCAATTTCATCGGAAAGCACCTGGGGGACGCCGATCATCACCCCGTCGCCTTTGACTGCAGATTGGATGATGGCGTTGGCATCGTCGATAACCGGTCCACGCTGACCGTTCACGTCGTCCACGCCGGCAGCCGAAAGCCACTCGGTCCACTCCTGGTAGTCCTTCTGGTGGATGAGGGTGTGGTGCCTGAGATCCGAAGGTGAGCGCAGCGGCCTTTGGCCCTTCATCAGCAAAGGGCTGCAAAGCGGCGTCGTCTGGGCCCGCATCAGCCGCTCGGCCACCAGCCCTTCCCAGCGACCGCGGCCCCAGCGTACCGCCAAGTCCACGTCTTCATGCAATAGATCAGTCAGCTGCACCGAATGATGCAGGCGCAGTTCCACATCCGGATGCTCGCGCCAGAATCGACCGAGCCGCTGAGCCAGCCAGCGCGAGCCTAAGGTAGGTGTCAGGCTGACGCTCAAGGGACGCGACTCCGGCCGCGCCCGTATGCGCGTCACGGCCCGCGCAATTTCATCGAAGGTCTCCGCCAGCACCGGGTAGAGCGCGCTGCCGGCGAGCGTCAACGCCAGCTCCCGAGGGCGGCGCTGGAACAATTTCACGCCAAGATAATCCTCCAGCTGACGCACCTGGTGGCTGATGGCCGTCTGGGTCACCGAGAGCTCTTTTGCGGCCCGGGTGAAGCTCAAATGCCTGGCGCCGGCCTCGAAGGCCCGGAGCGCGTTGAGGGAAGGCAGCCTGCGCATGACGGCATGCATGATACATGAGTTCACCTCATGCACAATATGAAAAAGCATCGTTTGTCAAAAATCGTATCGGCATCCATTATTTCGCTAGAACCAACACAAGTTCACTCCGGTCCGGAGTTTGCGGGCCACTAGAGACATGAGGTGAAATCATGATGGAAATCTGGATCCGAAGCATTGCACGGGCCGGTGGGGTGGAAATGCCCGCCTCCGCACGGGTTCTCGAACCGCAGAGCCGACGTCCACCTTCCCTTCGCCCGGCGCTGGCGCGGGGACTCAAGAGCCTGGGCGGCTACCTGTTGAGAGCCGGGGATCAGGTTTGCGGCGAGGCCAATGCGGCCATTGGACGCTGCTGAACCTTTGGCCCGCGCTTCGCCCGGCGCGGGATCGGTGCCACACTTGAGCGGCGAGAGAGTGAGAAAATTCTATGCCGCTCAAGTGGCTCGATCACGTCAACATACGCACCGCCCATCTCGAGGCGATGACGGATTTTTACCAGCGGGTGGTGGGGCTCGAACTGGGTGAGCGTCCGCCGTTCTCCTTCGGCGGCGCCTGGCTTTATCTGGGTGAGCAGGCGGTGTTGCACCTGGTGCTGAGCGACTCGCCGCCGGCGGGAGCGGACCCCAGGATTGAGCACTTTGCCTTTCGCGCCAGCGGGCTCGACGAGTTCGTCTCGCGGCTCAACGCCTCTTCGGTTGAATACCGTCGGGCGACGGTGCCGGCGACGAGCCTGGTGCAGCTGCACTTCTGCGACCCCGACGGCAATCACATCGAGGTGGGATTCCCGCCGGAGTAATATCTCAAAGATTATCGAATCGATGCCACCTGATATTTCTCGCCGGAGCTGGAGAAGCGCTCCCGTTGATGGTCAATCGCCTGCGGTAAGTCTTGACGCGGAAGATTGAGGCGATGGCTCTGCTCGGCCCCGGACCTACGGCGGTGTTCGAGTTTCATGTCGCAGAATGGCTCGGAAACACTGCGCGCGGCGCGGCTCCCACGTTTCCAGAAGCGGAGCAAATGCGTGTACCTAAGATACTGTGCGTTCACGGCGAAAAAGAGAAAGAGAGTCTTTGTCGACGCTTCACCTCGCCCTCCGTTCAAACACTCATGACCAAGGGTAGCCATCACTTCGGCGGAGAGTACCAATCCATTGCAGATGCCATTCTTCGGCTGGGGCAGTAAATCCAGGCACTCGAGGATCAAAACGTCCACAGGCTCTTGCTTGTTAACTCTCGCGACTGTTGACTGGATGCTGCATCGAGGGATGATGTTTTACCCTAACTTCGCACTACGTCGCTGATCCCGCCGGCTATTAATATGCTGGAATCGAGCAGCGCCCGTACCGCCGCGAACCCGCCCGGTGACACCAGGTAACGCGGCCGCCATTCGGGATCAAATTTTTCTTTATACGATCTGAGGCCTTCGAAGTTATAAAAGTGCTCGCCATGACGAAATACAAAGCTGCCGACACGATGCCAAACCGGCGCCAGCGAATGGCGATCAAGCCCGGAGAGTGGCGCCATACCAAGATCGAACCAGCGATAGCCCTGGGCCTGTCCCCAAAGCATCAGCTCGACGAACAAGTAGTCCATGACGCCCTTGGGCGCATTCGCGTCGTAGCGCATCAGGTCAATCGAGAGCTCTTCGCTTTGCCCGCTTGGCCAAATGTTGGCAAAGGCGACGACAACGCCGTCGCGGCGCACAATGGCGCAGGGAAGCCTGGAAAGATATTCCGCTGAAAAGAAGCCTACGGAGAAACGCTTCTCTGCCGTATTCTTTTGTCCGAGCCAGTCGTTAGAAATCCGCTCCAGATCAGAAAGCAGAGACGGAACCTGCTCCTTCTCCGCCACTTCGAAACTGGCGCCCTCACGCTCGGCGCGGCGCTTTGCCTGGCGGAGATCGGCGCGCTGACTCCCCTGCAGCGAGAATTCCTTGAGGTCGACCCGCCCTTCCTCACCGAGTTTCAACGGGCTCAGCCCGAGGTCGAGATAGTAGGGCAGCTTTTCTCCCTCTATCTGGTAGAACACCGTACGCCCGCCGTGCCGATCCACCAGCTCACGATAGTCCCATAGGAGCTCCGGCCACTCCCCCTCGGGTCCGACCGGATCCCCCATCGCGATCCAGCTCTGTCCCTGGACGCCGTACATCACAAATGCGTTGCCAGATTGGTTAAACAGGAGGCGTTTGTCGCCTACGAACGCGAGCGCGGCATTTGAGGACGGGGAAACCGCGACGATTGGGGCGGCGCGTGCGAGCGTCGGGACGTCCGCAACTCCGGGTGCCGGGGGCGCCGGACGCATTAGACGAAGACCCGCCACGGCGACCGCGATGACGACTACGAGCACGCTCGCGCGAAGAAATCTCGGAGCATCGCTCGCCATCGCGAAGTGCCACCAAAGATCGCTCGAGTAGTCGACATGCTTGTAGGAAAAAATGCCGAGCCAGATGCTGCCGCTGATGACCAATACAATTGCCGCGATCCAGCCAGGAGTGAAGCGCAGCTGGGTAAGGGATGCGCGGCGATAAAATTCCTTGCGACTCACTAAAAGCACAAGAAAGACGACCACGAGCAGTATCGCCTCCTCCCAGTCAAATCCTTTGAGCACGGACGCGACCGCGCCAACCAAGAGAAGCAACACTGCCAGCAACCAGGCCGCGTCTAGCCGGCGAAACAGGCCGCGGGCGAGGATGAGCAGCGCAAGCCCCACAACGCTCGCGACCAGGTGCGAGAATTCGACCACGTGAACCGGGAATATCGCCTCCAGCGCTTCGATACGGCCGCGAACCGAGGGGGTCGCTCCGGAAAAGAGGAGAATGGCGCCGGTCGCAAAAATCAGACCGCCCAATGCCCTTGGCGCAAAACCGGCGAGGGTGTCGCCCGTTCGCTCCACGAGCCGTTCTAACGCCGGCCGTTGCAGCCCGATTTCGTGCGCCGCGAGCATCACCGCCGCAATTCCAAGCGGTATCAGGTAGTACACCAGGCGATAGGCGAGCACCGCGCCGAGCAGGACCGAAGGTGCAACCGCGGGCGCTGCGGCCACAAGCACGGCCTCGAAGACGCCTAGTCCCCCCGGTACGTGGCTCAAAATCGCGGCCACCATCGCAATGACGTAAAGCCCCAGGAAGGTCGCGTATGACAAGCCGGAGTCGGCGGGCAGCAGCACGAACAGGACCGCGGAAGCCAGACACAGATCGATCCCTGCGAGCGCGAACTGGGTGAGAGTCAAACGCACCCCGGGAAGAGAGAACGCTACGCCACGAATCCGAAACGGCTCCCGTCGGAATCCATTCCATGCCACGTATGCCGAGAGCAACACAAGGCCGGTTACACCCACGGCACGCACGAGGCCCTCTCGGATGTGGATCACGAATGTGACTTCCGCCGGCGCGATGGTAAAGACCAGAGCAAGAACCATGGCAACGCCGAGACCGAAGGTCACGGTACACAGGGCAACAACTTGACCCACTTCGATGGCCGACAAACCCGCCGCGGTATAGATCCGGAACCGGACCGACCCGCCTGTCAGCATAGCCAGGCCGAGGTTGTGTCCGACCGCGTAGGCAATGAACGACGTATATGCCGTCTTCACATATGGCAACGGTTTCTTTATGTAGCGAAGGGCTAAATAATCGTATCCGGTAAGCACGATATAGCTCGTGATCGCTAAGACGGTCGCGAGGCCGAGCGACCGCAGCGGAATGGCCCCGAACGCCGCCATGACGTCGCGCAGCTGCACCGTGGCAAGCTCATGGTGCAGCACAAAGAGGGAAACGGTGAAAATCACCAGTATTAGAGCGACAGCGAGACGATTCACACGTTTGTCCTAAAGTGATTCATGCATTTCGTTTGAATTTCGTGGTCGCGCGTACCAACGCAAACCCCGAGTATCTCGATATTCGACCTCTAGACTCCTGTCCTCGGCAAGCACCGCCAAATCTGCCCAGCCTCCCGCGCTGGCTGTAGACTTTTCTGGATTATCGGCATGCGGCGGAGCCTCCGATAGCGACCGATCACGCGCGCTCCTGATGATGGATATTATCTATAGTGAAGAGGCAGAGCATGCTCGCGGTTATGAGATCCCCGACGACCAAGGACATCCTGATCGCAAGCGCTCAATTTACACGTCGTGGGGCTCCACGAAAATCACCGGCACGGAGGATTTGGGTATGCGAAGATACGCTAGCGATCTCGTTTCGGGCCCGAAAATTCATATATTCGAGCTATAAAATCGCAGACAATAGGTGATCGAATGGATCTGGATCAGCAACAGAACCGTATTTGCCGGACATGCAGGCCAAAGCGGTATCGGCTACTTTTTTTTTGGCTCATGATCGGAGGCGTCTCGTTGTTGCTTGGGTACGTCGCCGGACGACCGGCCCACGCCCAGGTGCTCGAGGGCACGCCAATCGACGCACTTCGGTCGTCCGCGGAGCATGGTGACGCGCAGTCCCAATATGCGCTGGGGCGCGCCTACGAGGATGGCCTCGGGGTGCAGGCCGACGTGAAAGAAGCGATCAAGTGGTACGGCAAGGCCGCGGAGCAGCATTTGAGCGTCGCGCAGTATGTGCTGGGAAATATACTGCTTCACGGGGAAGGCGGCGTGGCGCCGGATTACGCGCAAGCCCGCAAATGGCTCACGACAGCGGCCATCGCGGGCATTCCGGCCGCGCAGCGAGATCTGGGAAAGATGCACGAGCAAGGACTCGGCGGTGAGCCGGATCCAATCTGGGCGTGGGTCTGGTACGACTTTGCGGCAAACGGGGGAGATGGCAAGGCCAACGGGCTTCGGGACGAGCTTTCGAGGCGGCTGGACTCTTCAGCGCTAACCGAAGCGAAGCGTCTGGCGGCCGATATGGCAGCTAAAGTGGCGCCCCCTCCAAAGCAGAACCAGCCTCAGTAAGCGACAATATCAACTCAATGAAGCAATGCCTTGGCGATTCGACGCCAACTATCGGGCAAAATAATTTCCAAAGCTTTCTTAGCTGCTTTTGGGCGAACTCATCTTCTTAGGGCAAAAACCAAGCCGATTCTTCTAAACATCTCCGCGCTGGCGAAATTCGTGTCCTATTTTGTTTACTGGACTTCATTGCCACCGCAAAGTGTACGCGTCCCGCTCAGCTTTCACCGCCGCCAATCCAGCCTTTTTTTCTGAAGAACCACAGCATGACTCCCGCGCTCGTCGCCATAAGGGCGAGGGCGAAAGCATAGCCAAACGGCCATCCGAGCTCAGGCAGGTTCCATGCGTAGCGTCGATCGAAATTCATTCCATAGACGCCCGCAATGAAACTGAGAGGGATGAAAATCGTCGCGATTATAGTGAGCACTTTCATGATTTCATTCATGCGCGAACTCAGGCTTGCCATGTAAAGGTCAACAAGCCCGAACGCAAGCTCCCTATAAGTCTCTACAGTGTCGAGTACGTGCACCGCGTGGTCATAGCAATCACGAAAGTAGATCTTGGTTTCCTGTTCAACAAGATCCGTCGTGCCACGCGTGAGCTCGTTGACTATCTCCCTAAGGGGCCATGCGCATCGCCTCAGCAGCAGCAGATCGCCACGCAGCACGTGGATTTCCCGGCTGTTTCCGCGGGAAGGGTGCTCGATAGTTCGCGTTTCGACCTGCTCTAAAAGTTCACCGTAGGATTCCATCAAAGGAAAAAAACTATCTATGACAGCATCGATAACGGCGTAAGCCAGATAGTCGGCTCCTTTAGCACGCAAGCTGCTGCGGGGGTTTGCCAGTCTCGAGCGAATAGGATCGAAAACCGCGCTTTGTCGTTCGGAAAAAGTAATCAGCAGCCCGCGGGCAAGAAACAGAGATACTTGCTGGGTCTCCAGGCGTTGGTTTTCGATGGGCATGCGCGTGATGACGAACAAGTGGTCGTCGTATTCCTCGACTTTTGGGCGCTGGTGAATATTGACTACGTCTGCCACTGCCAAATCGTGTAAGCGGAATTCTCCGGCGAGGGAGCGGATAAGGTCGGTGTTCGCAAGTCCGGCGACATCCACCCATACCACGGGAAAACGACTCCGAAGCGCCTGGACTGAGGGCATATCGGCCACTTCAGCCGATTCCAGCCGTTCCGGACTGAATCCTATGGCGGTAATTGCGGATGGCGTTGCGGTGGGATTGTCGAAAAACGTTCCCGGTGCCGCACCGACCTCTACGCGGCCGGAAGTCGTACGAAGAAATGTCGTCAGCTCGGATTGGGTCATGGATTTCACTCCGCCGTCAGATTTCGCAGTATCAAATCTCAATCTTCACCACGATACCAGCTCAATCTGGAGCATCACAGGTTTAACCTGGACTTCTTGGATGCGCGTTAAAAAGCTCGCTAAGAAAGTATCACGGCCGGTCTTTCGGTGACTTCAAAGTTTGATTCGGATAGCCATGAATGATGACGGAGCCTGAACGGCCACCTCCGCTTGCGATTGGACCTACTGCAGCGGCCATGGCGGCAAGGCTACGTGGCTGACTTACTTACCGAGCAGAGAACCGGATCCAAATCGCCGGCCGGCGGTCGAGCGGCGGTCTGGCTTCAGACTTCTATTCCTTTTTGATTACCACCGTACCTGCGAGCTTGTCGTGCCAGCCCTGTTTGCGGCGGTCGAAGCCAATCCAGATGAATCCCAGAAAAAGCGGCAGCATTGACACGTAATAAGCAAAGTATCTGCCGATGAGCTGACCCGTGGTCGGTTTTCCATAAGTGGCCGCGTCCACGATTTTCGCTCCCATCACCATTTTTCCCGGGGTCGCCGATCGGTAAATCCAAAATATAATCACAGCGACGGCGGGAAGAATGATTTCTATGAGCAGGCTCGCTCCGGGGTTGACGTTGCCGGAGATCAGGTTTTCCCAGCCAAACATAATCGACATAAGCGGATAAATGATCGCCATGACCAGAATGGAATCAATCACCGAGGCGATGAATCTTACCCAGAAACCGACATACTCCGGTTCACCCGCGGGTGCCGCGGTCCCGGCTCGCGACGGCTCGTTCTGAATTTCCATGGTTAGCCCCTCCCCCTAAAAATAAAATCACAAACAAAAAAGGCCGGCACCGGTGCTGGTGCAGTTACATTATCTATACACGAAGAATATCGAGAAGACTATGACCGCCCGGCTAAGCGGATTTTGCTGAGTGTTCGAAGGGAACAACCGCCAGCTGGGCGAACCCGATGGCGTGACGCCAAAGCTCAGGCGGCGGACTTGATGCGCTTGATCTTGTGATGCTGGGGAAGGCGGTAGAAGCGTCGCAGTTCGTTCATCAAGCTGCCCGGCCGCCGCTCCCGGAAGTAGTGAGATTCGATCTTGGAGCAATATCGGCCGGCATAGTAATTGGCGTCGCGGTAGCGCTTCAGGCTTTCCTCGTCGAGGGATTCGTCGAAGACCGGATCTTCGAACAACCAGGCGTAAAGCCTTTCCGGAACTTTTCCGTCGCCTTGGCTGCCGAAGAGCATTGCTGTGCTGACGTACTTGTCTACTTCTGCCTGCATCTCCAGTTCGAAAAGCGAGACACCTCGTTCATACTCGGCGTTCCAGGTGAGGTAGAGGAAATGACTCACGCCCTCCAGGACCGTGCAGAAGTCTGCGATGTTGCCGTAGTGCAGCGAACGGGTGGGATCGTCTTCACGAAGTCGCGCCATGATTTCAGGATCAAGATAAAGCGCGAGCTCGACCTCCTCGCCGTTTTGCACCACCAGGAGTTTCTCGTCCGCCCGCCTGGTATTGTCCCCGAGATATTCGAGCAGCGCGCGATCGGTCACCAGAAAATCGTCCACGTCATGGGGAACGTCGACTTCGTAGATGCTTTGGAGATGGCGCTGAATTGGATTGAGCTGCATGGCGCCGATATGGGAAAGCCTCTGGGTTCAGTGACGAGAACGGCTGATGTTTGCCTCGGCGGGTTCTATGCCAATACTGCGAAGGGTTCGCGCAGCGCGGCGGCTGCCGGTACGCACCCAAAGCTCGTACACCCGCATGATGTCCGCCGAATTATTGAAATGGGCGCGCTCACTTACTTCGCCGAGCACGTCGACAAAATCAACGAACTTGGCGGAAAGCTCCTCGAATATTTCAGTCAGGGTTTTGGCGCCGGCATTGCCTCTCAATGCTCCGGAAAGATGACCGTAAGCGCCACCACCCATGGCGACGTAGTAGTCCACGTCTACGAGCTTTCGATTCAGGCTATGGGAAAATACACCGGAGATGAAAAGCGCCACGTCGCCTAAGCGTCGAAGGGCCCGGTGCTGGTCGGCGGTGGTCGGTCCTTGTACCGCTTCAGCGTAAAAGTCCGCCAGGGGCTTCAGAATGACTCCGTCGGGGGTGCGCTCGAACAGCTCTTCTGAACGCATGAACGTCGCCAGCAGGTTGACCACGTAATAAACGGTGTCCTGCGCAGCTTCGACGCGCTGGTTGACGAGCGCATCGCTGATGGAATCCTGAAAGTACTCCTGGACGCTCTTGTCCGTGATGAGCGACTCCGGTGCGGTTTCTGAAAACATTCGGCCGATTACCTCCTCATGCTTCCGGTGCAGTGTGACACCGGCGGCAGTCGATGCACAAAGACGATTAGTGCGGCAACAAGGGGCTCTCTAAACGCAGTATAGGCGCCGCACGCCGCGTTGGCAGGCTCCCCAGGCCAGCGGGAATCTGGCATGATTGCTTTCCTTTAGCGTCAAAAAGCGCGAATTTTGATTTACAAAACAATGACATGCGTCCAATTTGGCGTTCTCCCTTCAGACCGCCGACAGAAATCCGAGTTGCGGCCCGGAATCCGCACGATGCGGCGCTGGTCACATTTTGACCACCCCCGCAGGGCCGGCGTTCAGGGCCTGCTCAGCGTATGAAAATACGCGCCGCCGTGCTCTACCAGCAGGGGAAGCCCAGGCCCTACGCGCAGAGCACACCACTGGTGATCGAAACCGTCGACCTGGCACCACCTGGCCCCGACGAAGTGCTCATGGAGATCCGGGCGGCGGGTCTTTGCCATTCGGATCTCTCCTCCATCGAGGGCGTACGCAAGCGCGCCTTGCCCACCAGCATCGGTCACGAGGCGGCCGGCATCGTTCGCGAGGTGGGCGCAAACGTGACCGAATTCGGCGCAGGCGCCCACGCGGTGACATCGTTCGTATCTCCCTGCGGCAGCTGTCAATGCTGTCAGACCGGGCGGCCGAACCTTTGCTCGACACACTGGAACGCGCGTAATTCAGGAACCCTGCTCTCTGGAGAGAAGCGTTTGAGCCTTAACGGCGAACCGCTCAATCACTTCAGCGGCATCTCGGCCTTTGCCGAGTACGCGGTGGTGTCCCGCCACGCGGTGATCCCTATCGACGCCGACATCCCCCTGGACGTGGCGGCGCTCTTCGGCTGCGCCGTCATCACCGGGATGGGTGCGGTGGTGAATACCGCCAAAGTGCCCGCGGGAGCGAGCGTGGCGGTGGTGGGCCTGGGCGGGGTCGGATTGAGCGCACTGCTGGGCGCTTTGGTCTGCGGCGCGGATCCGGTCATCGCCGTGGACATCAACGCGAAAAAACTCGCGCTGGCCAAATCCCTCGGCGCGACTCACGTCATCGACGCCAACGATGATAACGCCGAGCAGAAAGTAATTGAGATCACCCGAGGCGGAGTGGCCTACGCATTCGAAATGGCCGGCTCCGTTAACGCCATGCAAAGCGCTTACCGCATGACCTGCCGCGGAGGCACCACCGTCAGCGCCGGCCTGCCGCATCACGAACACGCGCTTTCCATTCCGCTTTCGGCAATGGTCTCCGATGAACGCACCATAAAGGGAAGCTACATGGGAAGCTGCGTGCCCCGGCGCGACGTGCCCCAGTACCTGTCGCTGTTTCGCCGCGGTCGCCTGCCGATAGATCGGCTGAAATCGGGTGAAATCGGCTTTCAATCGCTCAATGAAGGCTTCGATCGGCTGGCGGCCGGCGAAGCCGTGCGCCAGGTGCTCCTCCCTCACGGATCCCCCTGATCCACCCGATCCGCTGCAACTCGCGGCAATGTGATCCCTGCCCGGTGACGGCCTCCGGCCGCGGCTAAGATGGCCGGGCATTAGCGCCCATTCGCTCTGCTAAATTCCTTTAATACGGCAAATTTTCGCGAATTTCGCCGCCTTCCAGCAGGGAGAGATCCGCTTCGAAACCCTCGATGCGGCTTTGTGGAATATTGTCGCCGAGTCGCCGGAACGCGTAGCCGAGGTGCAGGCTGCCCTGCAGGCCGCAAAGGACGACGGGCTGCCGTGGCACGTTTACGCGGTGCTTCGGGGTAACCTGGATCTCATCGGCAAACGATCCGGTCAGAGTTTCGACGAGGGCAGCGGCGCACCCTGTGCGCCATCTAACAATGAGTCCGTGGAGGACAAGACCATCGTCCTCGGTGATCGTGATCAGGATCCGACGACGGCGCACGCCAGTGAAACGGGCGCCGGAGAAACCGGTACGCCAACGGGCCCTTCATCCACTGAAGACGATAGGCGCTTCTTGGAAGAGCGCAACGTGGACGCAACCACCGCCACCGCCGCCTGTATGGAAAAGCTCGCCCGCAACGACAAGCTTCCGGTCACGGGGATCTCGCTGGCCGAGGCAAAAAGCTACGCGGACTGGCTTTCAACACAGGCCACGACCGCAATGAATCGGCGGGTTGTCTATCGGCTGCCCAATGATCGGGAGTGGCGACACGCGGCCGCCGCCCGCGGCGAGGTTTCTTCACGGGCGATCAATTGCCGGCCAGAAGGCGGCAGCTCATTATCCGCCGGCCTGATTACGTCCCAGGGCGGGAGCTTCTCCCTGAGCATGCCCATCGGGCGATCCCTGGTCAGCGCCACCTTTGGTGAAGCCAACGGATGGGGCGTGGTCAATGCCGTTGGCAACGCCCAGGAGTGGGCAATTACCGGCGCCGGCGTCGTGGCGAGGGGTGGCGCCTTTAAAGATCCCGCCGCCAGCTGCAGCGTCGACGCCGGGCGATCCCATGACGGCAGCGCGGATCCGGTGACAGGCTTCCGACTGGTCCGTGAGCTCGACTGAGGCCGCCTCATTCCATCAGTCCATGCACTGGCTCGTGGACTATGCTTCAAGGCGACGTCCGACGAATTAGAAGCCCAGGATGAATGAATATCGGGTCAAGTCCTTTGCCGAGCTTCACGAGGCACTGGGAAACCACCGCCGCGACGCCGGCTGGATTTACCGCGGACACGCCGATCCCGATTGGCCGCTTCTTCCCAGAGCGGGCCGCCCGCCGTTTGCCGATGGACATGATCAAATCTTCTTCCGTCGCTGGAAAGCGGAAGCGCTGCAATACGTGGAAACCGACGAGCGGCCCGCAGACGACTGGAACTGGCTTGCCATTGCCCAGCATCATGGCTTCGCCACCCGCCTGCTGGACTGGACCGCCAAGCCGCTCGCCGCCGCTTATTTTGCGGTGATCGAGCCCGGGTACGGTGAGTCGGTCATCTGGTGTTTCAAGACCACCAACATTCTCAGTGACTTGAACTCCAAGTCGCCCTTCGAGCGTCAGGGAATCACCCTGTTCACCCCGACCCGCGTCAGCGGCCGGGTCTCCCGCGTCATCGGCCTGTTCACCCAGCATGGACCGTCCACGCTTCCGGTGGAAAAGGGCATGACTCCGGCGGACAAGCTTGAGAAGATCGTGATTGACCGAAGGTACCGCTCGGAGCTGATGTTCGAGCTCAATCAATACGGCATCAACGGCCAGACGCTGTTTCCAAATCTCGTTGGACTTTCCCGGCACTTCAACTGGATCATGGCCGCGTTCGATTACTGGAAAGAAGGACTCTCCGGAATCAAGAAACCCTGACCTTCCAAAGGTTAGAATTACATCTGCTGCGTGAAATAGCCTGACCGCCCGCCTTGGCCCTGAGATCTCCGGCGCGCGGGTGCGGAAGAATCGCGCGTTTGTAGTGGCCTGACTGGGTTCTAACCTCGGAATGAATTCTAAAAGTTACGATTACGTCATCGTCGGCGCGGGCTCCGCGGGCTGCGTGCTGGCGAACCGGCTTACCGAAGATCCGGACGTCAGCGTTCTGGTGTTGGAATCCGGGCCGCCGGACCGGAGCATTTTCATTCACATGCCGGCGGCTTTTTCTTTTCCCCTCGCCAACGATCGCTTCAACTGGTACTACCACAGCACGACGGAGCCAGGGATGGACGGTCGCCGGATGTATTGCCCGCGGGGGCGGGTTTTGGGCGGATCGTCATCAATAAACGGTATGGTCTATGTGCGTGGAAATGCGCTCGACTACGAGCGCTGGGCGGGTAACGCCCTGCCGGAATGGTCGTACGCGCACTGTCTGCCTTATTTCAGGAAGGCCGAAACCAGGGAAAGAGGCGGAGGCGATTACCGCGGCGACGACGGCCCGCTGAAGGTCGCTACCGGCGCATGCAATAACCCGCTCTTCGAGGCCTTCATCGAAGCCGGAATTCAGGCCGGCTATGCCTATACCGAGGACATGAACGGTTACCAGCAGGAAGGCTTCGGGCCCATGGACATGACCGTTAATCGCGGCAGGCGCTGGAGTGCGGCGATGGCCTACCTGCGGCCGGCAATGAAACGGCCGCGGCTCCGGGTGGCCACTCGGGCGCTTTGCACCCGAATTCTGTTTCAAGGCACGCGCGCCGTGGGTATCGAATACACAACCGGCGGCGCCCTCAAAACGGCGCGCGCCGAGCGCGAAGTGATATTGAGCGGTGGCGCCATCAACTCACCACAGCTGCTGATGCTTTCGGGCATCGGAGACGCGGCCGAGCTCCACAAGCTCGGCATTCCCATCACCCATGATCTCCCCGGCGTGGGCCAGAACCTTCAGGATCACTTGGAGATCTATGTGCAGCACGCCTGCACCCAGCCCATATCGCTTTACCGAGCGATGAACCCCTTGAGAAAACTGGTCATTGGTATTCAGTGGCTGTTGTTTCAAACCGGCGACGGCGCCAGCAGCCACTTCGAAGCGGGAGGCTTCATACGCAGCCGCACCGGCGTGCCCCACCCGGATCTCCAGTATCACTTTCTTCCCATTGCCATCAATTACGACGGACGCAGCCCCGCCCGCGGTCACGGCTACCAGGCCCACGTGGGGCCCATGCGCCCAACCAGCCGAGGCCACGTAAAGCTCCGTTCCGCGGATCCATCCGATCCGCCCGAAATACTCTTCAACTACATGATGACCGAAAGCGATCGGGAAGAAATGCGCGCCGCGGTGCGCTTAACCCGGGAGATTCTCAGCCAATCCGCGTTCGACGCGTTTCGCGGCGATGAGCTGGCGCCGGGAGATGCGGTAAAGACGAATGTGGACATCGACGCTTTTGTCCGTGCCAAAGCCGAGAGCGCTTATCACCCGTCCTGCACCTGCAAGATGGGCATTGACGATATGGCGGTGGTGGACGGCGACGCGCGGGTGCACGGGATTGAAGCTCTTCGAGTCGTAGATGCCTCCATCATGCCCAGCATCGTCAGCGGCAACCTCAACGCCCCCACAATCATGCTCGCGGAAAAGCTCGCGGACGTCGTTCGAGGCCAAACGCCGCTGGAGCCGTCGACCGCGCCTTTCTACCGCGCCGATATCGATCATCAGCGATAGCATCAGGATGTCCGCCGCTCCCGGGATCGATCACATCGTGCTTTGCGTACGGGATCTGAGCGCCGCAGGCGAACGATTTCGATCCATGGGTTTCACACTCACTCCGCCCGCGACCCATCCCTTCGGCACCGGCAACAGTCTCGCGCAAATGCGCTCGAGCTTCGTCGAATTGCTCTCGGTTGTGGATCCTGCCCGTATTCCGTCCCACGATACGCGTCGTTTCAGCTTTGCGGCTCACAACGCGGAGTTTCTTTCCCGCGGTGAAGGCATGTCGATGCTGGTGCTTTCCAGCGAAGATGCCCGCGCCGACGAGGCACGATGGCGGGAGGCCGGGCTTACGACTTTCGAGCCGGTTTATTTCGAGCGAAACGCGAGGCTTCCCGACGGAAGCGAGGCGAAAGTCGCATTTACCATCGCCTTCGTCGTCAACGAGCGCATGCCGAATACGGTTTTCTTCTGCTGCCAACAGCACGCCCCGGAGGCGTTTTGGCAGCCGGAATACCAGCGTCACGCCAACGGTGCAGAGAATTTCTCTTCCATTACGCTCACTGCTGGGGATCCGCGCGGTCACGCGGCGTTTTTCCAAGCACTCTTCGGCGAAAGTGGGGTTGAGGTCGTTGGCGAGACGCTAAGGATCCAAACGATGATGGGGGAAGTCGAGGTGATCCCGCCGGGTGCGGTATCCAGGCGCTTCGCGGGCGTGCCAGGACTGACGAGAGGTCCGCAAGCGCGCTTCGCGGCGGCCGGGATCCAGGTATCCAATCTCGAAGCGGTGGAAGCGTGTCTTCAGCAAGGCGGCATCGATTGCCTGCGGACCCACGACCGCATTATGGTTCCGCCCGCGGCGTGTTTCGGTCTTGCGCTCGAGTTCGTGGAACATTGACGCGCGCGCGAAGGCGAGCCGCTCGCGAATCGGTCTGATCGAATGAATCGCGGGCAAGCCCGCCGCCACAGCGGGCTTCGTTACGCTTGTTGTCACCTATCACTCGTTACTTATCAGGTATGACCCGTCATGCCTGGACCGGCGCCGCACGTCGCGCCGAACGGCCCAGCATCCACGCGGGCAGCAAGGCAAAAACGAATACCAGGGCGATGACGCGGAATCCGTCCTGAAACGCCAAGGTAGTGGCCTGAGCGTAAATCATGTCGCCCAGGTGCTCCAGCGCCATCGCCTGCTGCATGGCTTCCGAAAGTCCCGTCTGCCCGAGCAGTTCTCCCGCGCGCTGTATCAGCTCCCGGGTAGCCGCATTGTCGGCGCTCTGGGTGGCCGTCAGCGCGTCGCCATGAAACTGGGTGCGCCGTTCAATGAACGCCACCAGGGAGTTGATGCCGAAGGCGCCGCCCAGCTGGCGGAAAAAGTTTACTGTTCCCGAGCCGGCGTTGAGCTCTTCGGGCGGCAATGTCTTGATCGCCGCGGTCATGAGCGAGGGCATGATGAAACCCATCCCGAGACGCCCCACCATGGCAAACAGCACGAGGTCGAGGAAAGCGGTATTCACGTCAGCAGTGGCGAGCAACAGGGTTCCAGTGACGAATAGTAAAAAACCACCGATCAGCGGACCCTGCGGAGATACGCGATCCGAGAGCCAGCCGGTGAAAGGAAATATCGCGACCAGCGCAAGGCTGGCCGGCAGAAGCAACGAACCCGCGGCGGTCGGCGTGAGTCCCTGAACGAGCTGGCCAAACACCGGCACTGCATAGGTGGTGGAAAAATTTCCAACGCCGTAAACGAAGGCGACCACAATCGCCGCGGCGAAGTTCGGGTTACGAAACAGTGAGAACTGAAGCAACGCGGCTTTGGCGCGAAGCTGGGACTGAATGAACGCCGCGCCGGCAACGCCGCCGATGACGAAATACATCACGATTAAATCCGATCCCCAACCCTCGCGCTGACCGTTCGCGATTCCCGACATCAGACAAAACAGCGCGGTGCACAAAAGCAGGTAGCCGATCCAGTCGAAGGGTACGCGCTCCCTTTCCGATTTCGTCGAGGGCATAAAGAACGTGCCCATGATGAGCGCGATGGCGACCAGCGGAAGCGGAACGAAAAACATGTAACGCCAGCTCAGCGCATCGGTGACGATACCGCCCACCAACGGTCCAAGCCCCAGGGCCAAAACCAGGCCCATACCGTAAATACCCATGGCGGTGCCGCGCCGCTCGGCAGGAAACACCTGGATGAGCGTGACCATGACAAGCGGCTGGATCACGCCGGCGGCGAAACCCTGCATGACGCGACCGACGATGACAAAATCCAGTGTCGGCGAGAGAGCGCAGAGAAATCCGCCCGCCGCGAAGATTGTCAATACGATTGTGAAAGCGAGGCGCTGACCGAAGGCGCCGACAAACCACGCGTTGAGCAGCTGGCTCGCGGTCATCGTGGCGATGAAGGCGGTGGCGATGAACTGCGCCAGATCTTGGCCGACGCCGAACGCACCCATGACGTTGGGCACGGCGACGTTGGCCACGGTGCCCGTCAGCACCATGGTGAAGGAAGCGGTGACTCCCGTGAACGTGGCCAGCCAGAGGTAGCTGCGACCGTACCGCTCGTAGAGTGCGTCAACGCTTTCGGACGTCAATCCTGACCTCCACCATCATGCCGGGCCTGAGCATGCGGTCTTCTTGCTGGATGCCGATGCGCACCGGAAGGCGCTGGGTGATCTTGGTGAAGTTGCCGCTCGGGTTGGGGTTAGGCAGCAGGGCGAACTTACCCGTGGTCGAGTTGCCGATGCTTACCACTTCTCCTTGAAACTTCTGATCCGGATAGGCGTCCACATGGATCTCAACCGGCTGGCCGACCTTCAGCTTTCGAATCTGGGTCTCCTTGATGTTCGCTTCAATCCAGATTCGCCGCGGATCGTGGACCAGCAATAGCCGCTGACCTGATGTGACGAATTCGCCGGCCTCGACAAAGGTCTTGTCCACGACCCCGTCTATGGGGCTGCGGATTGTGCGGTCAGCGAGGTCGAGTTTTTGCTGTTCGACTTTGGCCCGAAGCGCGGATTCGCGATGTCGCAGCATTTCCAGCTCACCGTCCAGCACGTTGAGACGCTCCCGGTCGGCGCGCGCCTCCTGGAGCTCGGATCTGGACTCTTCGAGCACCGCCACCGCCATTCGGTGTTCACCCTCGACCTGCCGCGCAGTCGCGCGCGCCTGATCCAGCTGTTGTTTAGGCACGACCCGCTTCTGGAAAAGTGAGGTGGCGCGCTCGAGCTCCGAGATCGCCAACTCGAGCTGCGGATCCAGCGCAGATACGGAAGCTTCGGCAGCGCTCATCTTGGAAAGCCGGGTCTCATACCGGCTTTTCGTCTGCTCGTCGATGAGCTTGCGCTCGGCGTTGAGACGCGCGCGTTCAGAAGCCACCGATCGCATTTGGGCGTCGAGCTCGTCCACCAGCAGCTTCGACTCGCGGCCGTCTATGTGCACCAGCACCTCATTTTTCGCGATTCCTTCGCCTTCCTCTACAGCGATATCATCGACCCAGCCGGACACCCGGCTGCTGATGATGATCAGCTCGCCGGCGATCCTGGCGTCGATCTCGTGAACGTGGGTGATGCGGCTGCGGACCTCCAAGCCACCGAATACCGCCCCGGCCAGCACCAGCGCGATCACCAGCCCTCGCTGAAATCCCCGCATGTATCTAGTCAATTTCCATCTTTCCATCGATATCGTGCCTTCGGGACCGCGTCGCGGCAGTCGAATTTCCCGGGCTCACGCCCCTTCGCCGCCACGGCCGGCTCGAGGGGATTCACTCCATGCGCTGTCCCCAGGATAAGGCCCCGATCAGGTTTCCACATCCCTGATCGCAGGCTATTCTTTTAACGATCAGACCACCGAGCGCACCCATACGAACGTGCCGATGAGCGAGTACAAACGAGACCACCCTCGGATCAAGAAAAGTCTTCCGGTCGAAGTTATCGCACCGGGGGACAGGACATTGTTTGCGACAACCTATGACGTCTCCAAACGAGGTGTCCAGCTCCTGTGCGACGGAATCACCGTGAGAGAAATATTCGGCGGCCCGGGTCTCTCACGTCCAACGAAGCCTCCTACCGTACTTCTAAAGCTCAGGCTGGGTAACTCAGGCCGGGAGCCGGAGCAGATTGAGGCTGAGTGCAGGGCGGTTTTTTCGAGGCGCGTTTCGGAGCAGGAGTACCGCGTTGGGCTTCAGATCCATTCGCTTCCGGAGTCGTCGAGGATGGCGCTCGACAGCTTTGTCGACGAGTGCCTCGAGCTCAACTGACCTCCTGTCTGACTCGCTCCTTATTTCCTCGCAGCCAGAAACTCCACCATGTCGATTTTGCTGATGATGCCGGCAACGGCGCCGTCGGCGATCACAACGGCAACGTTATTCTGATCAAATACAGACTGCACGCGCGTGAGCGGGTCGTCGATGGACACTTGACCCTGGAGCGGCTTGGCGGTCTTCATCACCGTATCTTCCGGAGTGCATTGCCCGCTAACCAGGCTCTGTAAAAGATCTACTTCATGGATCATAAGCAACCTGGACTCGTTTTCGTCTGACTTCACCGGCATCTGGGAGAATCCAAGCTCCGACATTCTCTTCGCGACGCTTGCAAGAGATTCGTTGGGCTGAGCAAACTCCACCCGGTCACCCTTGAACTGCAATATCTCGCGCACCGTGCCGAGCCGCTGCTCGGGCCCTAGAAACCCCATATCTTTCATCCACTCGTCGTCGAAACACTTACTCAGGTAACGGTCGCCTGAATCGCAAAGTATGACCACCACGAGCTTTCCTGGACCCAGCTCTTTCGAAACCTTGAGCGCGCCATAGACAGCGGTGCCGGTGGAGCCCCCGCAGAAGATGCCTTCTTCCCGCGCAAGCCGCCTTGCGGTAAGAAACGAGTCGCGATCCGAGACGTTCAATACCTCGTCGATAACCGACATGTCCAGAGTGCCCACCATGAAGTCATGGCCGATCCCCTCTACCCGGTAAATCCCCGGCTCGCCTGAAGATCCTTTGTAATACTCGTCCTTATAGATGCTGCCCACAGGGTCGGGGCAGACAATACGCAGCTCGCGGCCTGCTTCGGCGGCTTTCTCTTTGAGGTATTTGCCCGCACCGGAAATCGTCCCCCCGGTGCCGATACCGCCTACCAGGCAGTCGATCTGACCGTCTGTGTCCTCCCAAATCTCGGGCCCGGTGGTCAGATAGTGAGCCTCCGGGTTGTTCATGTTGTAGTACTGGTCCGTGTAGAAGCCACTGGGGGTTTCCCGGGCGATGCGCTTGGCCACTTCGACGTAGCTTTCCGGGTGGTCGTGGGGCAAATCGGTTCGCGTAACGATGACGTCCGCACCGTACGCCTTGAGCATGTCGATCTTCTCTCTGCTCATTTTGTCCGGCATGGTGAATATGCAGCGGTAGCCTTTCACCGCGGCGGTCATTGCGAGCCCGAGTCCAGTATTGCCCGAGGTGCTCTCCACCAGCGTCGCGCCGGGTTTGATGAGGCCGGCTTCCTCCGCTCGCCGCACCATGTTCACCGCCATGCGATCTTTCACCGAGCCGCCCGGATTCAGATTCTCCATCTTGGCGAGCACTGTTGCCGAACCGGCGGAGGTCAATTTGTTCAGACTCACCAGCGGCGTTTTGCCCACGAGTTCGAGAACGTTTTGGTAATACTTCATAGGGGCACCTGACGGCCTCAGCGCGGATTCAATCGGGAGTTCCAGTTTACGCAAAAGCCCGGGCGAATTCGCTTGGGAATCCGCGCGGGAACATCTGCCGCTCGTGGCTGTCTCACGGGGGTCTGATTCCGTATCGCAGCATGACCCGATCTTCTCCCCTTGAGGCGGGCACCCGGAGGGGGGAAACTTGAGCCGGTCCGCCAACCCCGGAGCTTTGCCCATGTTCCTGTTCACTAAAAAAGCCGTCATGCCGGCCCCGAAAGACGCCCTTCCCGGCCGGAACACCCCCATGCCCGTCCCCGACCATCACTTCGTCAACGGCCACCCGCTGACGCCGCCATACCCAGCGCAGATGCAGCTTGCGCTTTTCGGCCTTGGATGCTTCTGGGGCGCGGAGCGCTGCTTCTGGGAGACCGAGCGGGTCTACGTCACCGCCGCGGGGTACGCCGGCGGCTTCACGCCTAACCCCACCTACGAGGAGGTTTGCAGCGGCCGGACGGGGCACAATGAAGTGGTCCGGGTGGTGTTTGATCCGGCCATCGTCGATTACAAATCGCTGCTCAAGGTCTTCTGGGAGTCTCACGACCCGACCCAGGGCATGCGCCAGGGAAACGACGTGGGCACCCAGTACCGATCCGGTATCTATACTTACTCTGATGCACAGGAAGCTGAGGCGACCGGGTCCCGCGAAGCCTATCAGCGGGCCCTGGCCAAGCGGGGTCACGGTTCGATCACGACCGAAATTGTCGGGGCGCCGGAGTTTTACTACGCCGAGGACTACCATCAGCAATACCTGGCGAAAAACCCCGCAGGCTATTGCGGACTCGGCGGCACCGGGGTGGCCTGTCCGGCCGGCGCCTAGGGTCATTCCCAGAAGCCACGGAAAGGCGACGCTTCAATTGTGCGAATAGTGTGACGGGATTCACATATCCCTTAAAGGTTATGCGTGGCCGGTGATGAAATTACGGCTAGGATTTAAATGATGATGAATTTGACCAAGGCACCAGAGGCTAGCTCAATGTCCTTAAGCAAACGATTTCAGTCGGTTTCCCAGCCCGTGCTCATCGGCGCCGCCCTGATTCTCGCCGCGCCGCCGGCGGTCCTAGCGGATCCGCCACCGTGGGCGCCGACGTATGGCTACCGGGCCAATCAAGAGAACACACCCAAGTTCAAAGCCAGCTATCGCCAGTACGATGAATCCGCTTACGCCCAGAGCACCCAGGAGTACGGGATCACCCAGGACACCTGCAACCGTGAGGCCGTGAGCGTGCTCGTCGTCGGGCAAGGCGCCGGACAGGTTTCCGCCGCCGTGGCTGGCAGCGTCGATGGCACAATTGTCGGCAATGGCATCGGCGCTCAGATGGACCAGGTTGATCAGGCGTGTACCGGTCAGGCTCTGGAACGCGCCGAGGATTACCAGGCAGTAAGCTGGACCAATCCCAGCACCGGCGCACGCTACAACGTGGCGCTGACGGGCATTTACGAAATGAACAGCCGTTACTGCCGTGGCTGGGTGACCCGGATAATCATGAATAACCAAATAGAGACCGTCCAAGGCCAGGCATGCCGGGACCCTGACGGCATATGGCGAAGAGCCAGCTGAAGATTTCGATTCTCTGAAGATGAAAGCGCCGCCCTTAGGGCGGCGTTTTTTTTGCCCCCATGTCCCGCAGTCGCTACCTCACCGCAGGGAAATCCGCGGCAGTTTGGGTACGCTCCGTGCTCGCGTTGCAGTAGGCTATCGACGCTGAATTCCTGGTCTAGCCTAAACATGCTCGAAATTTTGATAAGCCAATGGCTGGCTCTGCTGCTGATCTCAGCGGTCGCAGTAACGACGGCGATTCACGCATTGTTATACAAACGCGATCCCAGATCTGCTTTCGCCTGGGTCGCAATCTGCCTGCTATTTCCGCTTGCCGGGCCGCTGCTTTACGTATTCTTCGGCATCAACCGGATTCAGACGCGCGCGAAAAAACTCCAGGAGAAGCGCCCCTTCAGGATTGAGCTGGACGAGACTCGAAGGGCACCGCTGGCGGCGTTTGAGGTTTCTTGTGAAACCCTTCCTGATGAATATCAGAACATCGGCCGAACCGCCGACGTCATCACGCGCCGGGCGCTTGTCTCGGGAAACGTTATCTCGCCGCTGGCGGACGGGGAATCGGCCTACCCGGAAATGCTGAGCGCCATTGACTCGGCGCAAAACTTTGTCCTGCTGTCCACTTATATCTTTCAGCGCGACGAATCGGGAATGCGCTTCGTTGAGTCGCTGGGGAACGCGGTAAGGAGGGGCGTTGACGTGCGCGTCATTGTCGACGGCGTCGGTGAACTCTACGGCCTTCCGCGGCGGATTAGCCGCTTGCTCAAAGCGCGTGGCGTGAACGTGGCGCGCTTTCTTCCGCCCAAGATCATTCCGCCAACGCTGTACCTCAATCTGAGAAATCACCGAAAGCTACTGATCGTCGATGGCCGGATAGGTTTTACCGGTGGCATGAATATAGCTGAGCGACACCTGGCTCAGTCACCAGAGCCGCCGGCGCGCATCCGCGACATTCATTTCCGCTTTGAAGGGCCCGTGGTCGGCCAGTTTGAGCACACCTTTCTCGAGGACTGGCTCTTTTGCACTGGAGACGACACTCTGCCGGGAGCCCCGTACAACTGGTCCGGTCAGGCCGTTTCGTCGCAGGCCACCGCAGTTTGCCGCGCAATTGCAGAAGGCCCTAACGAGGACCACAACATGATCTCGACGATCCTGGTCGGCGCGATATCGTCCGCCAAACGTCGGGTGGCCATCGTTACGCCTTATTTCCTGCCTTCACGAGAGATGATCGGCGCCCTGCAGTCCGCCGCGCTGCGGGGCGCCGATGTCAGCGTGATGATGCCGGAAAAGAACAATCTTCCGTATGTGCACTGGGCGACACGAAAAATGCTTTGGGAAATGATCGAATACGGCGTCCACGCCTATTACCAGCCGCCTCCCTTCGCTCACACCAAACTGTTTATCGTCGATGATTTTTACGCTCAGGTGGGCTCGGCCAACATCGACACCCGCAGCCTGAGGCTGAACTTCGAGCTCAACGTAGAGGTCTTTGACCGCGGATTAGTCCGACGGCTTTTGGACTATGTGGAATCGATCCAACATCGCTCCCGGGCGGTGACGCTCGAGGAGCTGGATAGTCGTTCTCTGCCGGTGCGTACCCGGGACGCCCTGGCCTGGCTGTTTTCACCATATTTGTAGGCTGGAGGCTGGAGGCTGGAGGCTGGAGGCTGGAGGCTGGAGGCAAAGAGGGTAGGTGGAAGCTTGATTTTATGAATCGCGACCAAGGTCGCTCCTACAGCGGGCTTCGTTGATCGTCGCGTTCCGCGTTACGCGACTCCGCTTCAGTTCAGCTCCAGCTCCACCTCTTTGGGCAGCGCGATCTGCATGTCTACGGGGAGATGATCGGAATAGTTCCAGGACAGCGTGTCCGAGTTGACGATACCGATTCCTGGAGTCACCAGAATATGATCGATGCAGCGCCTGGGCCTCCAGCTCGGGAAAGTGTCGCCCGTTCCCTTGGACGCACGCAAGTTCGTAGAGGCGAACAACATTCGCATCTCCGGGCTGTTCAGCTCGCAGTTGAAGTCTCCCATAAGGATAACGTGCTTATACTCATTAACGCATTCACAAAGGCTCTGCACCTGCAGCACTCGTGGCCGCTTGCCCAGCGAAAGGTGCACGGAGATGACGGCGAGCCCCGACTTCGGCCGGCCGAAAAGCGTGATTAGCGCGCCGCGACCGCGAATTCCCGGAAGCTTGTGATCGACGACGTCGTAGGGCCGCTCCCGGCAGAGAATGGCGTTGCCGTGTCGGGACAGTGTGCCCACCTCCCGATTGATCTGCTCGAACCAAAACGGAAAGCCGGCGCGTCTGGCGAGATATTCGGTGAAGTTGTTGAACCCGGTGCGCAAACTTCCGGGATCGGTTTCCTGAAGCGCGACGAGATCATATTGCTTGAGCCGATGCGCCATAGCGTCGAAATTGCGCCACCGGTTTTGGTGCGGCAAGAAGTACTTCCAGCTGTGAAGAAGGTAGTCGGCGTAACGCCGCGACGCCATGCCGGCCTGTATGTTGTAATTGAGAATATGGAGTCTATGCCGCATTCGAGACCGTCTCATGCCGTCGCCGGGCCGCGGCATCGGGGCTGAATTCACCAACGATAAGTCGTTCATGGGTGTTTGTCTTAGTTTATGTATAGAGTTTAGACAAAGACGAGCTGCCAACGCGGTGAACTCGATCCGTTGAGGGCCTTGCCGACGATTCGTTTGCGGGAGAAAGATGCTTGCTCGACACAATTCTTGAGATTTTCAAAGCGCATGAGCAATTGTTCTGGTTGCTCGGACTGGGCTCGATTGTGCTGTTCGTCGGCTCCGCCGTTTTAATTCCATCTGCAATCATTTTGCTTCCCGTGGATTTCTTCGCCCGGATCCCTGAAAAACCGTTCACCAGACGACATCCACTCGTGGCTTTCCTGCTCATCATCTTTCGCAATGCGCTGGGTGGCGTTCTTCTGATTGCTGGAATCATCATGCTCTTCGTTCCCGGGCAAGGCCTGCTGACGATTCTAATCGGCCTCGCGCTGATCGACTTCCCGGGTAAGCATACCCTGCTGCTGCGAATGGTCAGCAACCCCCGCGTGTATGAGGCCGCCAACGGTATCCGCCGCTGGGCCGGAAAACCGGAGTTTCTCGCCGTGAACCCCCGACCCGGCGGCGGCCGCTCTTCGGAACGCTCCGGCCAAAACCCCGGCGGCACGATCCGGCGGGATTGATTGCCGCAACAGAAGCGCCGGTCACCGCACCCCGCAACGCCTTTTCTCTTCAGCACAGCAGCGAGAACAGCGCATCCTACTCAGCCACATTCCGCCGCACTTTTTCGCTGAGCTATTCAGCTCGCGGGACCGGCCTTTTTGCGATAACGCACCACCCGGTTGTTGTAGGTATCGGCGATCCACACGTCCTCCCCGCGTACGGCGACGCCTTCCAGCCCGTTGAGCTGATCCGGGGCATCCCCCGCCAATCCGGTCCCCATCTGCCCCACGAGCGCCAAGCTTCGGTCAAAGACCAAAACCCGGTGATTGAACTGATCGCCCACATAAAGCCTGCCCTCGCCATCCAGGGCAAAGTACTTGGGCTCGTTGAAATCATAGGGTGGCGACCCACCGATGCTGAACCGGAACTCCAGCTCCGGGGAAAGCACCTGCAGTCGGTTGTTGCCAGGGTCGGCGACGACAACCCGGCCGGAATCATCCACGTCGATGTCGTGGGGCCGGGAATAGCGGTTGGGCCCGCTTCCCGGGCCGCCCGCGCGGCCCAAACGGCGTCCGTTGCTGAACACGGTAATGTGGCTACCGGCGACGCTGGTCACGTACACCCTTCCGTCAGGCCCCTGCGCCACCCCTTCGGGCCTGCCGAGTCCTTCGCTGAGCTGATCCACCAGCCGCGCGGAAACGCCGCTCAGCTCGAAAATAGCCACGCGATTGTTGCCGATGTCCGCCACCATGAGCCGGCCCTGATGGTCCAGGGCAACGTCGTGAGGCGAGGAGAGCTCGCCCGACCCGATTACGCCCACATCCGCAAGGCTGTCCGCATCCAGCACCCGGACCACGTGGTTGCCCAGATCCGAGACGAAAAGGTGACGCCCGTCGCGCGACAGGATCAAATCGTGGGGTCTGGACAGCACCCGTTCGGAGACAGCCACCGGTTCGAAAACAAGCTGCTGTGCCTGCGCCGCCGTCGTTGCCGCTGCCGACATTGCCCACAACGCGAGCCCCAGGGCGCCGATTGCTGATTCAGTTGGGCGCACTACGCTCTCTCTACTTCTCGCCCCAGCGGCGAACGATCCCAGCATCGATGCCGAACAGGTCGAGCGCCCTGCCCAGCGTCTGCAACACCATCTCGTCGATATTCGAGGGCCGGACATAAAACGCCGGCACCGGAGGCATGACAACCGCGCCCATTTCGGTCACTCGCAGCATGGTGCGCAAATGCCCCGCATGAAGCGGCGTTTCTCTCAGTAGCAGCACCAGTCGGCGCCGTTCCTTCAGCACCACGTCCGCGGCCCGGGTAAGCAACGTCGAAGTGACGCCGGAGGCAATTTCCGACATCGTGCGCACCGAGCAGGGCGCAATGATCATGCCTTCGGTGCGAAACGATCCGGAGGATATGGATGCACCGACATCGCCGACTGGGTAGCTGACGTCGGCGAGCTTTTTTACTTCGGATGTCTTGCGCTCGGTCTCATAGCTTATGGTCATCTCCGCTGCCTTGGACATCACCAGGTGAGTTTCCACTGCGGTTGACCTGAGCACCTCGAGCAAGCGGATGCCGTATATGACGCCCGAGGCGCCGCTGATGCCGACGATGAGACGCAAGGGATCGACCATGGGACTCCCGTAAATAACGTGCAACCAGTACGAAAAGGAGACGTACCGACAGTCTATCGTATCGCCTTAACCGGAAGGCGAGAACCCGCCGAGGCGCCCCGGCGCTCAGTATGGGTTTGAACGGAAGACGGGGTTCGAGGCCAGGAGGCCTATTCTTTCAAGCTGCTGACGGTGCAGTTTCGGCCCTGCGCCTTTGCCTTGTAAAGATTTTCGTCTGCCTCGGCCACGATTTCGTCCGCGGTGGCGGGTCCCTCCGGACGCAGGGTGGATGTGCCAAGAGATATGGTGAGGGAGCGTTGTCCCTCACCCAGCGGAAACGCAAGCGCCTCGACGAAAACCCTCACGCGCTCAGCCGTCATAAAGGCCTGCTGCTCGTTGTGTCCGCGAAGAATGATCGCAAACTCCTCGCCGCCGTAGCGGGCAAGGATGTCTTCGGAGCGCAGATGCCCGGAGAGACGCTCCGCCAGACGCCGGATGACGAAGTCCCCGGCGCCATGACCGAATTCGTCGTTGATATCTTTAAAACGATCCAGGTCAAAAAGAATGACGCTCAGCGGATCCCCATGACGTTTCGCGTAGGCAAGCTCGTGCCTGAACCGCGAGTCGAAGTACCGGCGGTTATACAGGCCGGTGAGCTCGTCGTGGATGGACTGCTCGTACTGCCGGATCCGGGTCCGCACGTCGGACATGTTCTCGATTCCGTACTTCAGGACTGTATAGGGGCCCAGCTTGATCAGATCGCCGTCCACGAGCTCGTGAACTTTTCGCTTGCAGCCGTTGATGAAGACACCGTTAGTGCTGTTCAGATCGGTGACGATGAAGGCGTCCCGGGGTCGTCGCTCGATTCGGCAGTGGTTTCGGGAGATGCCGCTGCCGACTAGAGAAATATCGCAGGCGGCGTCGCGGCCCACGGTCAGGGTGGATCCATTGAGGAGAAGGGTCATCCCCACCTGGGCCCCAGCCACCACGCTCAGCACGGGCGTGCGGGCGTCTCCGTAGACCTCGGACGCCTTGATTTCCGCCGATGCGATTTCCGTGGTGATGCCCCTGGAACGATTCGGCGTCGCGCCGGCGTGCCCGTTGCCAGGAGGGGTTTCTTCAGCCATCGAGTTCTCCGGGATACCTGCCGGGTATCGGCCGGAGAATCCGATACTTTAGCTTCCCGAAGCTGCCCGGCCGGTGGCCTTCAAGGCCCCGACGGCCGCGGGCGGAAGCTCGCGGGCGGGGAGGGCCTCAGTTGCCCGCGGCGTCCTGGGCGATTCGTTCGAATATGCCGTCGAGCTCCTTCGCCATGTCGTCCAGCTCAGCGTTCTCATAGGGATTGAAAACGCTGCTGGGCGTGCGGTAGGTGAGCGTCGCCGTGCCGTCGGCGTTTTCGCTAATGTAATAACGGATGGGCGCCTCGATGCCGGCGGGTACGCTTGCGTTGAGCATTCTCACCGCATATTTCGGATGGTAGACCATCACCACCATATTCCCGGGAATAGTGACGCCTATACTTTTTGCGCCCACGGTTGCACTGGCACGGGCGACGATCCCCATCTTGTTTTTCTTGATGGCGTCGTCGAGGCGCTGAACCAGCTTCGCGTACGAGTGCGGCGTTTCCATGACTTGCGTGCCCGGATATGGCGTCGGGTTATCCGCCGTAGCGTATTGAAACGGGAGCGCGAGGCCTATAACCGCGGCGATTGTCAAAATCTGCGCGATCTTTGTCATTTGAAATCTCCTGCTTGCAGACGAAAAGGGACGGCTCGGATTCTAACGTCCCGTCCCGTCAGGTAAACCCATGGTCCCGGCCCGAGCCGGGCAGAACTCAGCCCGATACGATGAGCTTGTAGTCCGGGGTTGGATTCAGCGGACAAGAGTAGACGTACTCTCCCGGCTTGAGATCGATCTCGTAATCCCTGGACCTACCCACGGTGAGCCCACCACCGGATACGCTCGGCAGCCGTGCCCGGTTGAGAACGCCGTCGCCTCGGACCCAGAAACCTAACGAATAAGGAACGTTTTCATTAGTGACCTTGAACACGTACTTGCCTGGCTTCAGTCGCAACACCTTCGCCGTTTTCAAGCGCTCTTCGCCAGTGCGCTCATTGATGGCTTCGCAATCCGAGGCCTGGGTGGTTTTGAATCCGTGGTTGACGCCGTTCTCGCTCTCAATGAACTGGCATCCCACCTGGGTGAGCTCGATCACCGTCGGCTCAACCGCGTGCGCCGCGCCGCTCAGCGCAAGAGCGCCGAGCGCCGCTGTCGCTGCCAGAACCTTGACTCGGAATTTTGGGTTTGGGTAAAGCATGGCTTTATCTTGACTCCTGCTGGTGCGGGGCCTTCGACATAATCGTTCATTCTAAAAAATTTGTTTCATCTTGCGCCTTCGGGCCGCGCTGTTGCGAAGGCGAAAGACGGTTGACTCCAAGTACTCGAAGATTATCGAAATACAATAGAGAGCAATCCTCACGGAACGTTAACAATTCGTGCGCCCTTATCAGCTGAGGGTGCCGTACAGCTGTTCGAGTCTGTCTTTCACCGAGATCCGAAGCTGCCCAGTCACTTCCAGGTTGCGATCTTCGTAGACGTCGACGTCGGGATGAGCCAGCTTCCACGCTTCGAGCGACGCATCTCGGTGAGTGATCAACGCCTCGATCTCGGGATTGAACAAGCGAAACATTGCGGTGATCCACCGGTTTACCGGCCACGACGGATAGGCGTGATCTATCCCGAACCGGTCGAGCATGCCGATTACGTCGTCCGCCGCGTACCAAACCTCATCGGTAACCCACCTATTGGTCGAGAACAGGCCAATAGGAAATCCGTAGACGTCCATGGATATAGCGACCAGATGGCAAACGGCGTCACTACCTTCAGGCCATTTCGTTTCGCCTTCGTAGGGAACCGGCTGCACGTTTTCCGGAATCGCGCCCTGGCGTAAAAAGGTATGGAAGTGGCCGTTCTCACCTGCGATTCCACGGTGCGCGTGATAATAGTACTGGGCGTGGGTCTCTTTATCGTAAACGTCGCCGTTCGGGTAGTGGTCGAATTCGTAGAACGTTCCCTGCCCCTTCAGGCATTCGCCCACGATGTTAATTCCGCCCTTGTTCAACACCCGATAACACTCGAGTATTTCTTCGCCGGCTTCCGCCATTTTCTCTCGCCGTTCCCTGGGAAGCGAATCGAGGGTTTGAACTCGAAGCTCGGGTAACTCGACTTTAGCCGCCGCTGAATCGGTCATTCTCGAACCAGCCTGAATCCAATCAAAATATGCTTCAATTCCACCGGCCGACTGTGCCGCGCCGCCGGCCGGCATACGCCGCAACCTTTATCGTCCCAGGACCCACCTTTGACGATAGCCCGTTGCGAGGATATTAGGGTCAATGTCCACTCGTAAACCTGTCCCGCCGCGTCGAGCATGCCGAAGGGGCTCGCCCCATGGGGGAAGCTGCCAACGGGCAGCGTATCAAAGGGCCCGGCATCGTGACTGTTGAGCAGATTCGGAGAAAAATCGTTGCCCCAGGGGAAGCGACGCCCATCGCCACCTCGGGCTGCCTTCTCCCACTCGATCTCCATGGGCAGCCGCCAGCTGCCTCCAGTTTCGCTCGAGAGCCACGCCGCGTAAGCCTCTGCGTCCGCCTGCGACACCAGCACCACCGGATGCTGGCCGCGACCACTCGGCGGCGTGCCGTTCGCCCATGCAAACCGCCGGGTCCGCGCCCAAGGGTGAACTAGGCCATAAGAATCCCAGGTCTTTTTGTCCACGTCGGGAGCGAGGTGACCTGTTGCGGCAATAAAGATTGCGTATTGCGTGTTGGTGATCAAATTTTTGCTTATGGAGAAGGCGGGCAGATCTTTCGTCGTACGTTCGAGCTCGCTTTCGTACCATTTTTGTTTTCGCGTGACGCTGTGACCGTACGCCTTTTCGTCGAGCTCGTAGGCCGCTTCGCGCTCCGCCCGGTCTGATCCTGCGATGAACGTGCCCGCAGGGATCTCGATCACATCGGGAACGGCCACCGCACCACCATCGGCGATTGCCGGGCGTCCGCTTAGGATATTGGCGCCAGATGCGGCGGCAATGGCAACGGCCAGAATCGCGACACGCTGGCAAAAAAAACTCTGGCAGATACGCGCGACCCGGCTTTTGCCGTGCCACTCAGTCATTAACCTCACTTGTGCGCTTAGGCAGACCCCGCTTTGTGGAATCCCCAACGATACGGTTTTTTGACCCGGCGCGAGTCGAGAAATTCCGTGGCCCGGATCCATGGCTGAAGCAAGTGACGGTCAGGGCAAAAGAGTCGCCCCGGATCCAGTGGATCCGGGGCGCGGTTCAGCGCATTCGATCTGCGTGACGGTGTGGAATGGATGCGTAACGGCCTCTACCGCGCCGACACCAAAACGGCGCTCGTCAGGCTTCGACCTCAACTCGTTTTACAGGGATTGCAGGGATTGCACGGATTTTTCTTCACCGCACAGGGATTACAGGGATTGCAGGCGGCCTTCTTCACTGCGCAGGGATTGCAGGGATTGCAGGCGGCCTTCTTCACCGCGCAGGGATTGCAGGCACCGGATGCCGTCTTTTTTACCGCGCAGGGATTGCAGGCACCGGATGCCGTCTTTTTTACCGCACACGGGTTACAGGGATTACACGCTTTTTTGGCGCCGCAGGGGGTACACGCGGCGAGCCGCAGCGGCTGCCCCTGGGTGAACGTCTTCGACGCTGCCCACGGGTTCGCCCCGGCTTCCGCCATGACGACATTGGGGGCCGCAACGGCCACGATACCACCCAATACCGCGACGGATAGCGGATTTCGCCTCGCGCGGAGCAGATTTTCGGACTTCTTCATATATGAGTCTCCTCGTTGATACAGATGCATGCCTCAGCTCGACTTCTGCACCGCGCAGGGGTTGCACGGGTTGCAGGGGTTTTTCTTCGGCGCGCAGGGATTGCACGGGTTACAGGATTTCTTTGCCGCGCAGGGGTTGCAGGGATTGCAGGCTTTCCGCGCTGCGCACGGATTGCACGGGTTGCACGGTTTTTTCGCCGCGCACGGATTGTGCTTGAACGTTTTCTGCAGCTCGATGGTATACGCCGCCAGGGCCGCCAGCTCTTTTGAATTCCACGGCAGCGTCTTCGACTGCATCGGCACCAGCAGACAGAACTGGGCCATTTCGTCCGCGTGAATCTTACCCACGCCGGCCATCTGTGACGGCATCGCGACCTTGTGCGGATAAGGCTTGGCGAATGTGGCATTCAGACTCGCGTTATTGACATGGCAGGAATTGCAGCTGAGCCCGTTGGTGCTGAGACTTGTGCTGGTCCAAAGCTTTTTCCCTTCTGCAATCAGCTGTGACTTTTTGCCGGATGCGAGCTTTGCGCCTTTGGGACGCACAAAATCTTTCGCACTCACTTTTGCCGCGCCGCAGGGGTTACAAGGATTGCAGGGACTGCACGCCTTCTTCCCGGCACAGGGGTTACACGGACTGCAGGCCTTTTTCGCCGCACAGGGATTGCACGGATTGCAGGCCTTCTTTTTTATCGCGCAGGGGTTACAGGGACTGCAGGCTTTTTTTGCCGAGCAGGGCTTGCATGCTTGGGCGATGAACATATAGCGCCTAGCGGCGCAGGGATTCGCGCTGCTCGCTGCCACCGCCACCATTGTCGGCGCCGAAACGGTGACGAGCCCGCCCAGAATCGCAGCGCATAACGGCTTTCGACTAACGTGGCTGGGAATACGTGGTGTCTTCATACTTCTCTCCATTGTTATTAAAGGTCCACGCGCAGACTCGTGATTTCGACCGGGAGCGGGTGACATATACGTGATCGGGTGGTCGAAGTCGGCTCGGCTACGCTTTCCAATGCGTCACGACGCGCCCGGTTGAAACTCGAATCTACGCGCGGTCTCTCGAAATCGGGTCACATATGTTTCACATATGTCTCACGTGAACGGACCGCCTGAGAGGCTGGTTTCTTCCTTTTGGCCAGTGGTTATGAAAACGGCGGATGTTGCGGCGCCGCAAAAAGGCGACCCCGGTCATTTGCCGCCGGTGGCGCCGGCCAACGCTCGCCACGGCAATATCTCCGGAATCACCGCCTTGTGCCTAACGATCTAGACCGCTTAATGCCGGTTAATATTTCGGCGAGCGCAATTCTCGAGGAATTCGCGCGGATTCGACCCAGGCAGAACCGCCGTTTTTATCCGCTCTGCCGCTTCGCACGGCATGAGTAGTGATTCCAGGGATCTGTTTTCCTTAGATTTATCGAGTCTTAAAAACACATGGACATTGTTCTCAAACAGCACGGCCGCGGGCGCGCGACGCTGACCCTCAATCGTCCCGACGCCCTCAATGCCCTCACCCCGCAGATGCTTGACGCCTTGAGCGCCGCCATCGACGAAGCTGCGGAAGATGACGCCGTGGGCGTAATCGTCATCACCGGCGCAGGACGCGCCTTTTCCGCCGGTGTCGATTTGAAGTCCTTGAAAGATCGGAAGCTCGTCAACGGCGCGGTGGGTCCGCTGCTGGACCTACCGGGCCGCGAACTCATTCGGCGCATCGAAACCGTGCCCAAGGTGGTCCTCGCCAGAGTCAACGGCTTCTGTTTCACCGGCGCGCTGGAGCTTGCCCTGGCCTGCGACCTCATCGTCGTCGCTGCAGAGGCAAAACTGGGAGACACCCACGCCCGATACGGCATCCGGCCTTCCTGGGGCATGAGCCAGCGGCTGCCGCGACGCGTGGGGGTGTTGAAGGCGCACGAGCTTTCTTATACCGGGAAAACGTTTACCGGCGGGGAGGCGATGGAAATGGGGCTTGCGAACTTTGCCCCGCCGCTGGATTCCCTGAACGAGGTCGTCGACGAACTGTGCGATCAGATCCTCGCCAACAGCCGCGATACCGTCGCGGCCTACAAGGATCTTTATCGAGCCACGGAAGGCATGCGCCTCGACGACGGCCTCGATTACGAGTCGCGCATCGACTACGTCATCACGGACACCGAATCGCGAATCGAGTCGTTTCGCCGACGTTGAAAAAGCGGGGATCGCCGAGGTAAGAATGTCAGAGCATTCCGCGCACTCGGATCAGGCCGGCAGAATACCCCGGCGGGCATCGGAGTTCCGCAGCCAGACGATGAACGGCAGGGTCAGGACAATCATCCACGCCTTGCCAATGATTTGTCCGAAAAGAAATTCGAGGCTACCGAAGGCGAGATAAAGAAAGACCACGCTGTCCACCACTACGCCTACCGCGCCGCTCAGCACCACGGCAAGCACCAGCCGCTTGGCCTGCAGCGGCGTGTAGACGGCGAAGTCTGCGGTCTCGGAAAGCAGAAACGCAGCGCCGGAAGCCAACACCAGCGCGCGGGGCGCCAGCAGGACGGAAAGCAGCGCGCCGGCGAGTATGGCGGCCACCGCCCATCCACGACCGAGCCGCCGCTGCACCAGGTCGCGGAATGTCAGCGCCAGTCCCACCATCACCACGCCGGTGGGCGCCATGACGCCCGGCGCCACCGGGATGAGACAGGGTCCGTCGGGGGAACATACGGTACCGACGTTGCCGATGAGCCAGTTGGCGGCGGGAATGCACAGGGTGAAGGCGGCGAGGTAGGCGAAGCCTTCGGCTTTGAGTTGCGGCATTAATTGCGACATTGGGGTATCTTATCGGCCACGCCTTCGGCGCTCCAACGGTCCGGGTACTTCAGCTATGCAGGCCACACTGTTGATCGCCGGCCTCTGGGTCGCTTTCGCCGCGAGCCATATGGTGATGTCGGCAACGCCCGTGCGCGCCAAGCTCGTGTCGGCACTGGGCGAATGGCCCTTCCGCGGCGTCCATTCCCTCGTCGCTTTCGCCACCTTCGTTCCCCTGGTTTGGGTCTATTTCGAGAACAAACACGCCGGACCACTGCTCTGGTACGTGCCGGTGAACGACGCCGTGCGCGGCCTGTTGTATCTGGGCAACGCCCTGGCCTTCATCCTCATCGCCGCGGGATACCTGAACCCGAGCCCCGCCGTGGTGGGCATGAAAAGAGTTCTGCATCGTCCGCTCCATGACATCACCCGGCATCCCTTGTTCATGGGTATCGGGCTTTGGGGGATCGCCCACCTGGCGCCGAACGGCTACGCTAGCGACGTGGCTTTTTTCGCCGGCTTTCCGCTCTTCGCCCTAATCGGGTCCTGGCACCAGGACTTGAGGCTTTCCAAGTCGCGGGGCGAAAGATATCGCCACTTCCTTTCGGGAACGCCGTTTTTTCCGCTAACGGGGAAACATACCCTGCGCGGCCTGCGTAATTTTTCTCTCAAAGCGACTTTCGCCGGCATCGGGGTCACCGTCGTCCTGAGATACTTCCACGCCGACTGGTTCGTCTGAGCTTTCGTGAGCAACGCGGAAACGCTGCTCGTCACCGGAGCCACGGGTTTCGTCATGAGTCACGTGGTGCGCCGGTGGCTCGAGCAATATCCCGATTCAATGGTGCTGGCCATCGACGCCGCGGCGCCGGATGCGCACGCCGAACGTTTTTTCACTGGGGCTTCCGATCGCATGGAGTTTTTACAGGCGGACATTCTCGATCCCTCATTGTGGAATTCCCTCGGCCGGCGCGCGGACATAAACGGCATCGTTCACGGCGCGACCGTCACCTCTATCGATCGCCTGGTGCACGAAAATGGGCGTGGCCGTCCGGGATTGAGCGGCGCGCGAAAAAGCATCGACGTCAACATCAACGGAGCCCTCAACGTGCTGCAATTCGCCACCGAGTTGCCGAAGCTTCGCCGGATGATCAACGTGAGCTCCGGTTCGGTCTATGCAAGCGAAGGCCCCGAGCCGCTGCCGGAGGACGGCTTCGTCGCGCCGAACGGCATCTACGCCGTTACCAAGCACGTGGGCGAGCTTTTCACAGACTACGCCGCAAGACACCTGGACTTGCCGGCGGTCTCGGTACGGCTGTCCGGCGTCTTCGGACCCATGGATCGGGAAACCCCCGGCCGGGACGTGCGTTCGGCGCCACGGGTGATTGCGGAGCTTGGGCTTAAAAAAGAACCTGTGCGCGTTCGTTCCCTCGAGGCCGCCGGGGATTTCGTTCATGCTGGCGACGTGGCGGTTGCCATCATCGCACTGCTTAACGCCAAGTCATTGCGATACCCGGCGTACAACATCGCCGCCGGTGAGCTCAAAACGATTGGCGATCTCATTCAGGCCTTCAAACGATCCGTGCCGTCGCTTCGCTGCGATGAGGTCAAAGACGACGGCCCAGTGGATCTGGACCAGGATCCGCGGCTCAAGCACGGCCGCTTCGGCGCCTATGACGTCTCCAAGATCCGGGATGACACCGGATGGATACCGAGATCCCTGGAGGACGGGGTGGACGATTACGTGGCCTGGCTTCGCGGCTAGTGCGGCGCGCGACCAGCCGGCGGTGCTCGACTGGGTGCGCGCCATAAAATTGGTGCCGCAGGTTTTTCTGGGCGGGGAGCGGCAAGAAAATTCCGGCCCTTAGGCAAAAAACCACGCAACGTTTGGCACCTTCGGCAGGCGGAAATTCTTGATTCCACCCACTTCCATAGCCAACTGCGCCTAGCTAGACTCAATAAGTTAGAAAACATTTCCCTGGCCTTTTGAAACCAGGGCCTTAACGGAGATCCGGCGCCATGTACGTGCGCCATCCAGTCTGGATTCAGAGGGTCCGAAAGCCGGGCGCCGAGGCCTTTGCGACGCTTTTTGCCCTCGAGTCTTTGGCCCGCGCGCTGCTCGCCACCGTCATCCCGCTGCAGATCTTCGCGCTCTTAGGCAACGCATGGTCGGTGAGTCTGGTGTTTTTCATCGTCAGCCTTGTGAGCCTGTGCGCAACGTTCGCGGTGCCCTGGCTGGTGCGCAAGAGCGCACGGCGTTTCGTCTACAGCGGCGGCGTCGTGCTGCTCGGCATCGCCCCGGTGCTGCTCGCAACCGACGGTCTCGGTGTTCAGATGGCCGGCATGATGATTCGGGTGCTGGCCGTCGTAACCATGACCGTGTGCCTCAATCTTTACATCATGGACACCATTGCGCGCCGGGATCTCAGCCGCTCGGAGCCGATGCGGGTGTTTTACTCCGCCGGCGCCTGGACCTTGGGCCCCGCGCTCGGCGTCTACCTGGGTCTTAACGTCTCCCCTGTTGCGCCTTACGTTGCGAGCGCACTCTGCGCCTTCTTGTTGCTCGGTTACTTCTGGCATCTGCGCGCGCATGAAAGTCCCGCATTGAGTCAGCCCGCAGGCCGGACGCCCGGCCCGGTGCACAACATTCGCCGCTATTTCACCAAGCCGCGCCTCGCTCTTGCCTGGCTCATCTCCGTCGCCCGCAACGCCTGGTGGTCGCTGTTCTTCATTTACGCGCCCATCTACGCGGTCCAGTCCGGACTCGGCGAGTTTGCCGGCGGGCTTATCGTCTCCATCGGCATGGGGTTCCTTTTTACCATGCCGCTTTGGGGCGCTCTGCTTCGTCGCATCGGCATGCGCGCGCTGCTGATCTACGGATTCGGCGCCTCCGGCGTGTCCACCGCCTTGGTCGCCTTATTTGCCGATCTTCCCGTGCTCGCGGTGCCCTTGCTGCTTGCCGCCGCGTTGGCGATGGTGTCGCTGGACGCCATCGGCAATATGCCCTTCATGCTCGCGGTCAAGCCCAGGGAGCGCCCGGAGATGACCACCGTCTATTCCACCTACCGCGACGCCGCCGAAATTCTGCCCCCTGGCGTATTCTCGGCAGTCCTAAAGCTGTTCGAGCTGCCGGCGGTATTTGTCGCCGGCGGCCTCGCCATGGTCGCCGCCGCCTGGATGTCCCGCCGCCTGCACCCGCGGCTGGGGGTCCCGAAGCGCAAGCCCGCCCCGCTGAGCGCACCGTCCATGGCTACCGGCCGTTAGGAAACCTCCGAATCAGTAACCGTGCCGCTGCAATCATTTCCGCAAAAACGCGCCTGGGAACTCCTCCGACCGTCATCCCCGCGGACTTGCCCCGCCGAAGCGGGGACAGGACCCGATGGAGTACAAATGCCCGCCAATCCAGGTCCCCGCGAAGGTGGGAGCGGGGATCCAGTAGACAATTCCCTTCGTTTTGCTCCCGCCTAGGCAAAACACCACCGTCGGTCCACCCCCGCCCGTTCGGCTACTTCTTGACGCCTCCCCGGGCTCCGCTCTAGACTGGCCGGCAACTCATCGAGACCGGCTGAGGGACTGGCCCTTTGAAGCCGGGGCAACCGTCGAAGCTAACCCCTTCGAAATGGTGCTAACTCCTGCGGAGCCCCGCTGACAGCAGCGATGGCTCACCGAGAGATGAGCAACTGCGCAACTACCGCGCCGGATCCCCGGCGGTCTGTGTGAAGGGCGCGGTACTCTCGCCTTACGGTTCTTCGCAGGGTTTCCGATGAGGAAGCCGACCCAAAAGGGATACTGACGGAGAACTGAAATGCCCCATCGAGCTTCCTCACGAACCCGCGCCGTGCGCGCCGGAATTGCGTCCGAGACGCAGTACGGTGCAGTCGTTCCGCCGCTGCACCTGTCTTCCAACTTCACCTTTGCTGATTTGGGCGAGCCGCGCGCCTACGACTACACGCGCTCGGCCAACCCGACCCGCGATCAGCTTGGCCAGGCCCTGGCAGAGCTGGAAGGCGGCGCCGGCGCGGTGATCACCGGCAGCGGCATGTCCGCGATTCATCTGGTGACCCGGCTGCTCAACCCCGGCGACCTGCTGATTGCCCCGCACGACTGCTACGGCGGCACCAATCGGCTGTTCAAAGCGCTGGCGGAGAAAGGCTGCATTCACGTTCGCTTCATTGATCAGACCGACGCGCGCGCGCTGCGCCAATCGTTACAAGAAGGCCCCGCGCTGCTCTGGGTGGAGACGCCCAGCAATCCGCTGCTGCGCATCGTAGACATTGAGGCGGCGGCGCGCCTTTGCCGCGAGCACCAAACACTGCTGGCGGTGGACAACACCTTCCTCTCGCCGGGATGGCAGCAGCCCATCGCGCTTGGCGCCGACCTGGTGGTGCACTCCACCACCAAATATCTGAACGGACACAGCGACGTGGTGGGCGGCGCCGCTATTTCTAAGGACGAATCCCTGGCCGAGCAGCTCAGCTGGTGGGGAAACTGTCTCGGATTGACCGGCGCACCCTTCGACAGCTATCTAACTCTGCGCGGTGTTCGCACGCTTCACGCAAGACTTCGGCTGCACCAAGAAAACGCACAAGCCGTGGTTGATGCATTGCTGCAACACGACGCCGTGAAAAAAGTTCACTACCCGGGCTTGAAGGATCACCCCGGCCACGAGATCGCCAAGAAGCAGCAGTCGAGCTTCGGCGCCATGGCGAGCTTCCGCATCGAGGGAGGTCTGGAAGGCGTGAAGACGTTCATAGGTAGCCTGAACCACTTCTCCCTGGCCGAGTCCCTGGGAGGCGTGGAAAGCCTGGTGGCGCACCCGGCGACCATGACCCACAAGTCCATGACTGCGGAAGCCAAGGCCCGCGCAGGCATCGACGACGACCTGATCCGGCTTTCCATCGGGATTGAGGACACTGATGATTTGGTCGCTGACCTCAACCGCGCCCTGGACACGACCCTCGCGGTGAGAAAAGCGCGCGCGATGACGGTGGCGGCGTGAGGACTAAAGGGAACAAGGTCATTTCCCCGTAATCTTTTTTTCGATTATGGAAAAAACATCGGTCAGAGCCGAAATAATTGAGCCCGGAGTCGCTTCTTTACGAAACATTTCGGCTCTGACTCCTTTTTCCGTGCCATGGACACCGGTCCGGGCGTCCCAGGGATGGGTGAAGTGCGCGCTCAGACGTAACTGCGGATGCGCAGCGAGAACTGCGCCAGTTGTTCGATACCGCTTTGCTCGGCGCGCTGGCACCAGTCCTGGAGCTGCTTCACCAGCTGCTCGCGCGAAGCTTTCGAGCGTCCCCACACGGCGCTCAGCTCCCGGCGCATGGCGTAGATCGTTTGCAGCTCCCGGGCCTTGGGAAGCACCGCCTCGAGCCGGCGGCGTACGGGCTCGCGCAGCGTGCTCTCGTCCCGGTAAAGCCATCGCTTCAGGCGCTGGAGAGCGCGTGCGTCATCGGGCGAAACCCGCCGCAGTCGGGCGCTCGCTTCCTCGCAGCTGCGCCGCAGCAGCGCAGCGTAGCGCTCCAGCACGTCGTAGCGGCAAGTGATCACGGCCTGCAGGGTCTCTGTGTCGACGGCGGGCTTCGGGGTAACGAAATGCGGCGTCGGCGCTACCCGCTTGACCCGGGCAAGCCCCAGGAGCTCGAGAGTGCGGATGTAGAGCCAGCCGATATCGACCTCGTAGGGCTTCATGGAGAGCTTGGCCGAGGAGGGAAAGGCGTGGTGGTTGTTGTGTAGCTCCTCGCCGCCGATCAGGATCCCCACGGGAACGATGTTGGCGCTGGCGTCAGGGGTGGGCCAGTGACGGTAGCCCCAGTAGTGGCCGATGCCGTTGATCACCCCCGCTGCCCAGAACGGTATCCAAGCGATTTGGGT
>Ga0224512_10000302_pt1 | contig 52289 bp, 53 predicted proteins | sample SF_May12_sed_USG_4_FD_169103 | JGI IMG/M metagenome (GOLD analysis project Ga0224512, IMG submission 169103) | Sediment microbial communities from San Francisco Bay, California, United States - SF_May12_sed_USGS_13 | ecosystem: Environmental > Aquatic > Marine > Sediment | place: USA...
AGCGGTGATCGGTGCGGTGGGACACGCCCCCGGGATCGCCGAGGTGTGCGACGAACTGGATCTGGTCGCCCAACCGGTGGTCGAACCCCGAAATGCGCAGCTGACGTGATGCTGGGTGTCACGTCAGCTGCACAGAACGGAAACCGGCGTCAGTCGTCGGTCGGCATCGCGCCCTGAAGCATGCGAAGCGGGGTGACGAGCACGCCGATCGCCGAGCCCAGGAGCCCGACCACGAGTACGAATCGGACGAGGAGATCCCACCGGAACCCGTCGGGATCGAACTCGAGCGGGAAGATCTGGAAGATCCGTAGGAGGGCGTAGAAGCCGAACGCGGTCACGACACCGTCGATCAGCAGACCGATGCGCCGCCCGGGGAGCACGATCCTCAGCGCCCGGCCGACGATGGTGGCGATGATGCTGAGGCTGAGCGGCCCGACAACCCGGTCGTAGTCTTCGGTCAGGAACGACAACAGGTTCCACTCACCCAGATTCCGAACAATGTAGAGCAGGACGAGGTTGACCCCGATCGCGACCAGGTGCCCGAACGACGAAACGGCGCGCCCCCGGGTTTCGAACAGCCCCGATCCATACGACCGGTCGGTGCGGTGATGGACGGTCATTCGTCGTTCACCTCCCCGGATGTCGCCTCCGCCTCCGCCACCACGCCGATCGTGCCGACCAGTGCGTCTGGGGTCACGCTGATCGAGTCGATGCCCTGCTCCACCAGAAACGCGGTGAAGTCCGGGAAGTCCGACGGTGCCTGACCACAGATGCCGATTTTGCGCCCGGCATGCCTGGCGGCACCGATGGCCATGGCGCACGACCGCATGACCGCCGGGTTTCGTTCGTCGAACAGAGCGGAAACGATGTCGGAATCCCGGTCGACACCGAGCGTCAACTGGGTCAGATCGTTCGAGCCGATCGAGAACCCGTCGAAGACCTCGGCGAACTCGTCGGCCTGGAGGACGTTGGCCGGGATCTCGGTCATAACGTAGACCTCGAGGCCGTCCTCACCCTGTACGAGTCCGTTCTCGGCCATCACCGCGATGACCTGGCGGCCTTCGTCGGGCGTCCGACAGAACGGAACCATGACCTTCAGGTTCGTCAGTCCGAACGTCGAACGCACCCGCCGGATGGCCGCCAGCTCCAGCTCGAATCCGGCCCGGTAGTCAGGGTGGTAGTAGCGGCTCGCGCCCCGCCAGCCGATCATCGGGTTCTCCTCGATCGGCTCGAACACCTCACCACCGAGAAGGCCGGCGTACTCGTTGGTCTTGAAGTCGCTGAACCGGAGGATGACCGGTCGAGGCCAGAACGCCGCCGCCAGCGTGCCGACCCCGAGGGCGACCCGGTCGACCAGGAAGTCGGCCGGACGGTCGTAGGCGGCGGTTCGCCGCCTGATCTCGGCCCGAATGCCGATCTCCACCAGTTCCGGTCGGAGCAGCGCAAGGGGATGGATGCCGACGTGACTGGCGAAGATGAACTCCATCCGGGCCAGCCCGATTCCGGCCGCCGGAAGGAGGGCCGTCTTGTAGGCCAGCCCCGGGTCACCCAGGTTGACCATGATGTCGGTCGACGTGGTCGAGAGGTGGCCGACGTCGATCCGATCGATCTCGTGACGCAGAAGCCCCTCGTAGACCCGGCCCTCCGATCCCTCCGCGCAGCTGACCGTGACCTCGGTTCCCGAACCGAGGAGCGATCGGGCGTCGGCCATACCGACGATGGCGGGGATACCGAGCTCGCGGGCGACGATGGCGGCGTGCGATGTCCGACCCCCTCGCTCGGTGACGAGGGCGGAGGCCCGCTTCATGATCGGCTCCCAGTCGGGATCGGTGGTTTCGGCCACCAGCACGTCACCCGGTTGGATCGAACCCATGTCGGACGGATCGATCACCGAACGGGTGCGGCCGGACGCGATGCGATCGCCGACGGCCAGTCCGGTTCCGAGGACCCGCCCTGATTCGAGCAGCCGGTGGACCTCCATGACCGCACTCGAGTCCCGCTGGCTGTGCACGGTCTCCGGTCGGGCCTGCACGATGAACAGCTCACCGGTGCGGCCGTCCTTGGCCCACTCGATGTCCATGGGCGTTTCGACGCCCCGTCCGGCGCTGTAGTGGTCCTCGATCGAGATGGCCCAGCGGGCGAGCTGCAACACGTCGTCGTCGGTCACGCAGAACTGCTCCCGGTCGGCCTCGGCCGTTCGCTCGTTGCGGATCCGGCCCGAGTGCTCGTCGTAGGTCATCCGCAGTTCCTTGGCGCCGACGGTCTTGCCGACGAGCGGGGCGAACCCGGCCTCGAGGCGCTCCTTGTGGACCGTGAAGCTGTCGGGGACAACCCGGCCCTGCACGATGTTCTCTCCCAGGCCCCAGGTTGCGGTGATGGACACGACGCCGCGATGCCCGGAGTCAGGGTCGAGGGTGAAGATCACACCGCTCGACGCCTGGTCGGCACGGACCATGCGCTGCACCCCGGCCGACAGGGCGATGTCGGTTTCGTCGATGCCGAGGTGGCGTCGATAGCTGATGGCTCGGGCGTTGTAGAGGCTGGCGAAGCAGGCTCGAACCGTGTCGAGCACCTTCGCCGCTCCGACGACCATGAGGAACGACTCCTGCTGCCCGGCGAACGAGGCCTCGGGCAGGTCTTCGGCGGTGGCACTCGACCGAACCGCCACCTCGACCTGGTCGACCCCGGCGCCCGTGGAAAGGAGATGGTAGGCGTTCACGATCTCGTCGGTGAGTTCGGCTCCGAGTTCGGCGCCGAGGATCAGCTCCCGGACCCTGCGGGCGCGAACCGCCAGATCATCGACGTCGGAACCGTCCCACGGTTCGAGTTCGGCGGCGATGCGGTGGTCGAGACCGTTGGCGGCCAGGAACCGGCGGAATGCGTCGGCGGTGGTTGCGAACCCGAAGGGCACTCGAACCCCGGTTTGGCTGAGCTGCACGTACATCTCGCCCAGGGACGCGTTCTTCCCGCCGACGGCCCCGACGTCGTCGATCGAGATCTCGTCGAACCAGCGGATGTTCGTGAAGCGAGGGCGGTCGGGCCCGCCGAACGGGCCGTGCTCGACGACAACATCTGGTCGAGGGCGCTGTGTGGTCGTGCCGTCTCCCATTGTTCACCTCTTTCCGTCGCCGTGGACGACGACCGTCGGGACCTGCGGATGATGGCTGAGGGCACCCGACACCGAGCCGAGCACGAGATGGGGGACGGGCCCGACACCTCGGGCTCCCACCACCAGCAGGTCGGCGTCGGTGCCGGCGATGTCGCGGAGCGCGGTTCTGGCGTTGTCGACGACCACCTGAATCTCGATCGAGGGTCCGTCGTGGGGATCGCCCATGACCCTGGCCACCGATTCCTCGACCCGGCCCCGGATCTCCTTCTCCAACACTTCGGCCGGCGGGCCCAACTCGTCGTCGCTCGGAGCCGACGCCGAGAGGGCGCCGACGGCATGAACCCGACCGCCCTCGGACACGTGGTCGAGGGCCCACCGGAGCGCCCGGTCGCCGTGATCGGAACCGTCGACGCCGACGACGACCTTCGCCAGCGGCCGATCCGTGGGGCTGTGGTTCGGAATGATCGCGACCGGGATCGGGGCGTGCTGAGCGCAGTGGGAGCTGATCGACCCGAGCGGATCGGAAACGGATCCGTCCCGCCTACGCGTCCCCACCACGAGAAGCTCGGCCCCTGCCGCCAGCTCGCACAGCTTCGTTCCCGGATGCCCCTCGACGACCTGGGCCCGTTGCAGGAGGTCCGGGTTGGCACCGACGGCCTTGGCCAGGTGAGCCTCGGCGGCTCGATGGATGGCCGAGCGATCGATGTTGCTCCCGAACCAGGCCTCGACCTCTGACCGGGTCGGCTGCTGGTAGACATGGACGAGGCTCACCGGGCCGAGCAGATCGGATTTGGCGATGGCCCAGGCCAGGGCGTGAATGGCACCGGGGGAACCGTCGACGCCGACGATCACCGGTGGGGAATCCGAACGATCCGGGTTGGGAGACCAAGCCATGACCTCAGACTTGCTCGACGGCGTCGGCCTGGAAAGGGCCCTATGTCACTTTCCGCCCGGTGTCACCGCGGCGCCGGGTGCCACGTGTCGCGGGACGATCAGTCGTATCGGCGCCGCTGGCGCTCGTCGATCCTTGCCGCCAGGGCGGCGGCTTCGGTCCGGCGGGAGATGCCCAGCTTTGTGAAGAGATTCGAGACGTAGTTCTTGACCGTTTTCTCGGCCAGGAACATCTCCTCGGCGATCTGGCGGTTCGAGAGTCCTTCCCCGATGAGTTCGAAGATCCGGTTCTCCTGCGGTGTGAGCGTCAGAAGAAGGCCCTCGTCGCTGTCACGGAGTCGCCGAATGCGAAGCCGGATCTCGGCCCGGTCGAGCAGAATGGCACCGGTCGCCACCTTCCTGATGGATTCGACCAGGTCGTTTCCGGCCACCTTCTTGAGCACGTAGCCGGCTGCTCCAGCCATGGCTGCGTCGATGGCCGCATGGTCGTCGGCGAAGGACGTGAGCATGAGGCAGGCGACATCGGGGTGCTGGGAACGGATTTCCCGGCAGACCTCGATCCCGTTGCCGTCGCCGAGTCGCACGTCGAGCACGGCCACGTCGGGTTTGCCGGCCGCCACGGCGCTCAGCGCCTCCGCCGCCGAGCTTGCCTCGCTGACGACCTCGATGTCGGCATGGCTGTTGAGCAGGTCGATCAGGCCGCGCCGGACGATCTCATGGTCGTCGAGGAGGAAGACCCGGATGACTCCCTGTTCGCGTTCGACTCCCGGCTCGATCGTCATCCGACCGCCGGGTGTCGTCGGGAGTGGCAGGCCGGTTGTCGGACCCGTCCTCGTTGCCATGGGTCCATCTTCCGCCCGTTCTCAACACCCCCGTTAGAGCCGAAGGTCCCCATGGTCGGGGGACCTTCGGCCCTGGAGCGGTCGACGTCGGGAGCGCACACTGTTAAGGAGTCGAGAGGAGGCTTTCATGTTCGACCGTCTACTGGTGCCACTCGACGGTACCCAGGGGGCAACCTCGGCGCTGCGAATCGCCGAGTTCCTGGCCGATCGCTGGGACGCCAACATCACCGTCTTGACGGTGCTCAACAAGGAAAACGAGAGGCTTGGTCTCGATGAGATCGTGGCCCGCCAGGTCGCCGGCGTTCGCCACACGGAGAAGGTCGATATCCGACCGGGCTCCTACTCGCTGGCCGATGACATCGCCACCGTGTTCGACCAGGAGGACGAACCGCTCCTCGTCATGAGCACGATGGCCCGAGGACGGGTGGCCGGTGTGGCCGCCAACGTGTCCGAAGAGGTGATGCGGCAGGTTCGCGAGCCGATGCTGCTTGTCGGACCGAACGTCGAGCTGCCCGACGATTGGCCCGAGGGCGATCTGATGATCTGCATCGACGGCTCCGACTTCGCCGCGACGATCGTGCCGGTCGCCGCCCGCTGGTGCGACGCCCTGGACCTGAACCCGATGATCGTCGGGGTCATCGATCCGGCCAAGGTCCCCGCCGGGGTGTCACCCGCCTACGAGAACAATGCCGTGGCCCGCGTGGCGAGCGGCATGCAGGATCTGACCGAGCGGCTCGTCAACTACGACACCCTTCACGGCCCCGATCCGGCGAAGGCGATCGTCGACTATGCCCGCAACGGCGATGCCGCCATGCTCGCCATGGCCACCCACATCCGTGCCGGTGTCGATCGTGTCCTCCACGACAGTGTCGCCATGGCCGTCGTTCGCAGGGCCTCGTGCCCGGTTCTCGTCGGCCGGCCGCCGGTTGATCCGAGCAGGTAGCCACCGGCCCAAACCACAATCGACCCTCAATCGGAAGGATGAGGACGATGACCTCGACCACGAGCGAACCGATCAAGGAGGCCACGGCGCATGGTTCGCCGTCGGGCATGGTTGTCGGGGTCGACGGGTCGGGACCGTCGGTCCATGCGCTCCAGTGGGCGGTCCGGCGGACCGAACGGTTCGGTCCGATTCAACCGGTCATCGCCTGGCACTACCCGTGGTGGAGCTACATCGGGCCGGCGGTTCCGCACGCCGACCCCTTTGAGGCCGTGGCTCGGGCCGACCTCGAACGGGCCATCAGCTCGGTTCGATGCCCCGACATCGGCGAGCCGATCGTCGTGAGGGCCCGGGCGGCTTCGGCCTTGATCGCCATCGGTTCGTCGGCCGGACTGATCGTGGTCGGCACCAGAGGTCGAAGCGGTTTGGCTGACGGGCTGGTCGGATCCGTCGCCTCGGGCGTTGTGGCCCGTTCGCCGGTTCCGGTCGCGGTCGTGCCCCCGTCGGCGCCGTTCGACGACCACTACCGCCGGGTGGTCGTCGGGATCGACGGCTCACCGAATTCGATCAGGGCGATACAGTGGGCCGCCGCCAACGTTCCCGTCAACTCGATCATCGACGTCGTGCATGTCTGGACCCTGGAGCCGACACCGCCCGCACTGTCCTCCGCCCAACATGAGGCCGTTCACAAGGCCAGGGCCCGCCTGGTGCTCGACCAGACTCTGTCGCACGTGGCCCAGGCGGGACCGATCGAACCGCCGGTTCGGGCTCACCTCGTCCAGGGCGACCCCCGGTCGGTATTGCGGGAATGGTCGACGAAGTCCGACCTCCTCGTGCTCGGAGCGCGCGGTCGCGGTGCGGTCGCCCATCTTCTGGTGGGCAGTGTCACCACCGCCATGGTCCAACGGCCGCGCGCTACCACCGTGGTGGTTCCGGCCGAGGGCTGATCAGGAGGCGTCGGGACCGAGACCCACAAAAGAGCTCACCCGCCAGTCGGTGAGCCGGCCGGCGACTCGGTCAGCGTGGCGGCAATGCCCTTCGTCCACCGCTCGATCTCGTCCCAGTCGCGGAGGTCGACGTCGTTGGCCCCAACCCAGCGGGCCATGAAGCGCTCCCTGGTCGGCAGGCGCTCCAGTTCGAGTCGCCCGCCGAACAGGTGGTGCTCCACCGCCCCGGTCAGCTCCGTGAGCCGGTCGACCACGTCGCCGCGGATCGGTTCTTCCGGGGTGCCCGGGCCGAACGGCCCACTGCTGAACAGCCAGGTCGGTTTGGTTCGGATCTCGGACGCGTGCTCCTCCACGAACGTGGCCGCTGATTCCAGCCATTCGCCGAAATAGATGCTGCTGCCAATGATGTGTGCGCCGTAGGGCGAGAGGTTGAACATCTGGTCGGGCTGGCTGACGTCGACGTCGAGGCCCTCCGCCCGCAGGGTCCTGGCCATGGCCCGGCCGATCTCGGCGGTGCCGCCGAACCGGCTGGCGGGGACGATGAGCACTCGCATGAGGAACCTCCCGACTCTGTTTCCACCATCGCCTGAAACCTTCCGCCCGGCCAGGGACCTTGGGCCCTGGCCCGGGTCGGCGGATCGATCAACGATTCATAACAACGTTCGATGATGATCACGTGTGGGACTGTGAACGATCAGCCAACAACCGTTTATCTCGTCGAATCGTCCGAGGAGACCCGGGCCCTGGTCGCCGGTTTCCTCGAACGATCGGGCCGGATCCGGGTCGTGGGAACTGCGGCCGACCCCACGAGCGCGGTCGTTCCCATCAGGGAGTCGAAGCCCGACGTCGTGGTCGTGGACCGGTTCCCGAGGTCCGAGTTGTTGACGGGCGACCACCGGGTGGTGATGCACGCCACGACGGTCCCGGACCGTACGGCGACGGAGCTGCGACGGGCCGGTGTCGACGCCATCGTGTTCAAGGAGGTCGGCATGCTCGACGAACTCATCGACACGGTGCTTCGGGTCGCCGGCAACGTCAGTCCAGCCCGAACGGCGGCATCGGGCGAATGATGTGGCGGCGAACCGCCGTCAGGGACGATCGAGGATGTCCGCCCGCCAGATGAGTTCGGCCCCACCACCCTGTCCGGGACGAATCGACATGTCGGCCGACAGGTCGGCCTCCCGGAGCTCGATGGAGCGGTGCCGCTCACCGTCGAGGTAGCCGATCGAGGGTTCGACGTCGGCTGCGTATCCCCGGTCGTTGTCGATCACCCTCAAAACAACCTCGTGACCATCGAATTCGGCGATCACCTGGACCGCGGTCGCATCGGTGTGTTTGGCCACGTTGGCCAACGCCTCCCCGGCCGCCGTCATCAACCGATGGCGAAGATCCCGACCGATTCCGTCGACGCCGGGCACGACCCGGATCGTGGGCCGGAAGCCAAGCGAGCCCTCGGCTGCCGCTGCAACCTGGCCCAGCTCATCGGCGACCGTGACCTCGTCAGCCGTCTGATAGATGTTGAAGATCGCCTCCCGGAGCTGATGGATTGCGGAGTCGACTCCGTCGGCCGCTTCCAGGAGGCGGGTTTGCAACGCCTCATTCTCGGTCCGTGTCGCCAGGCCCTGCAAACCCATACCGGTGGCGAACAGCATCTGGATGACGGTGTCCTGGAGATCACGGGCGATTCGCTCCCGCTCATGCATGAGGTTGAGGAGTTCGCGGGTCGTGTGCAACTCCGTCTCGGCCGCAAACCGGGTGATGGCGTAGCCGATCGACCGGGCGAGCAGTTCGGCGTCCATCGCTCGTTTCGGTACATAGTCCTGCGCTCCCCTCTGAACGGCTTCCAGCGCAACGGCAGGGTCGTCGAGACCCGACAGCACGACCACGGGCCCCGGATCCGGCTGGTCGAGCATTGCGTCGACCGAGGCCAATCCGGTCGAATCGGGGAGGGTCAGGTCGAGCAGCACACAGTCGAAGCGATTGTCGGCCGACAGCCGTATCGCCTCGACCAGCGTCGAGGCGGCCTCGACCTCGAAACGGACGTCGGCATGGGAGGCCAGCAGATGAATCACCATCCGGCGGTCGAGCTCGTTGTCCTCGACCAAAAGCACCCGGACCGTCCTCGAGTTGATCACGGCGCCGCCCGTTGCCCGGCCGTCCGGAGGAAGTGCTCACCCATCGGCCCGGGAAACCCGATCCGGTGTCGCCTTCGGCAGGGTGAAGCTGAAGGTGGCCCCCTTCTCGGCTTCCGACTCGACCCAGATCGTGCCGCCGTGACGCTCCACGATCCGTTGGCACAACGCCAGACCGATTCCAACCCCGTCGTAGCCGGGATGACCCCGGCTGAACAGCTCGAAGATCCGCTCGTGGTTCTCGGGATCGACACCGATCCCGTTGTCGGACACCGAGAACACCCATCCGTCATCGGATTCGTCGGCCCGGACGTGGATCGTCGGCGGTCGCTGCGGCGCCCGGTACTTCACTGCGTTCTGCAGGAGATTCTGGAGGAGCTGGCGAAGCTGGGCTTCGTCGCCGATCACGGTCGGCAGCTCGCCGACTTCCACGGACACTCCGGCCTCCTCCAGGTCGAGCCGCAGTTGACGGAGCACGTCGCGGGCCAACATCCCCAGGTCGACGGGGACCGCTGGCCGGTTGATGCGCTGGCTTCTCGAGTACGCGAGGAGCCCGTGAATGAGCTGGTCCATGGTGTCGACGGCTTCGACCACGAGATCCCTCAGCTCGACGGCCTCGTCGTCGAAGCCCCGTCCGACCGATTGGGCGAGATGGACATTGAGCAGCTCGAGACCCTGGCGGACGTTGCGCAAAGGAGCCTGCAGATCATGCGACACGATGTAGGCGAACTGCTCCAGGTCTCGGTTCGAGCGGCCCAGTTCGATCAGCGATCGTTCCAGCTCGGCCGTCCGCTTCGCCACCTGTTCCTCCAGGGCCTCGTTGGCCAACCGCAACTGTTCCTGGACGGCGTGACGTGCCGTCAGATCGTGCAGGATCCCGGTGAACAGGCGACCCTCGGCCGTGACGACCTCGCTCACCGAAAGGGCCACCGGGAATGTGGAGCCGTCGGCTCGGCAGGCCTCGATCTCCCGGCCGATCCCAATGACACGGGCCTCGCCCGTCTCCAGGTAGCGACGAATGTGGTCGCGATGCTCGCTGTGGTGCGGTTCGGGCATCAACTTGCTCACGTTGGACCCGACGAGATCGTGCTCCTCGTAGCCGAAAAGGGCGAGGGTGGTCGGATTGACGAGCACGATGGTGCCGGCCTCGTCGATGATGACGATCGGATCGGCAACCGTGGTGAGGACCGAGCGCCAAAGTTGCTCACTCCAGGCACCATCATCGGGCGGTAACGGGGTCACCGAGCCAGTGTCGCCGCCACCACGGGGCCATGCAACCCCGAACGCCGCCGCTCGGTGGAGTCGTGCCGCGCTTCCAGGGGCCGGTGGCGACGAAGCGATGAGACCGAAGCGGGCCGATCGATCGATGACGGCCCGATCCTCGGGCTCAACGAAGGGGCGTTTCGGTCGATGGGCTGTTGGTATGGAGCTTGGCGCCCCACCCGTCGTGGAGGCCGACCGGTTCGGGCTGAACACCGATCAACGGACGGTGCTCATCGTCGGGCAGGACGCCGACCGGCGAAACGAACTGAAACGAACCGTCGAGGCGGGAGGCTGGCTTCCCCTGCCCGTCTCCAGCGCATCGGAGGCCCTGAGCGTTCTGGAATCCGTGCCTCCGAGCCTTGTCGTCCTGGCCGTCACCGAACGTGACGGACCCGAATTCAAGGTTCTCGACGAGCTGCGAGCCGATCCCGACGGCGACCGGGTGCCGGCTGTCGTGGTGGTCCGCCGGCGAGACAAGACGATCGTACTGGAGGCGTTCGGTCGCCGAGCCGATGACGTCATCAGCGGTCGCCCGTCGAAGGACGAGCTCATCGCCCGATTCGCCGTGCGCATGAACCGACCGCCCCTGCCCCGATCCGAGCTGCTCAGGGACCCGATCACCGGAGCCCTGACGCCCCAGGCCCTGAACCGGCAGACCGATCTGGAACTCGAACGGGTGTCACGCGGCGGCCGGATCGGCACCTTGGCCTACCTCGGCCTCGACGAGCTGCCCGGGCTGCAGGCCCGACTGGGGCCACGGGCCAGCGACGAGCTGCTGGCCCAAGTCGTTCGCCTGGTCGAGGCCGACGGCCGCCAGCTCGACCACATCGGGTTCGTCCGGGGGGTTCTCGCCCTCCTCCTGCCCGACACCCCGGCCAAGGGCGCCCAGATCCGCCTCGAACGGCTTTCGAGACTCGTGCACGGACACGATTTCTCCGTGGCCGGCGCCCCGATACGCCTGACACCGATCATCGGTCATGCCCAGTTGCAGGCCGGACTGCCTCGCCAGGACCTGGAGGATCGGGTCTGGACGGCCCTGTCGTACGAAGCGGATCAACTCGATCTCCATCCGACGCGGTGGCGCCCGGCCATGTCCCGCGAACAGGGCGAATTCGGTCCCGTCCGTGCCGCGTTGGAGCGAGTGCGCACACCGCTTCAAGTTGCCGTCCAGCAGCTCATCTGCCTGCTGGTGCCGTTCTTCACCTACGTGATCCTCGACCGGTTCGGGATCGACATCACCGGTGCGGTCTACCTGTTCCTCGTCGCCGCCCTGGGGCTCACGGCCGCGCTCATCTGGTTCGAGTGCCTGGCCGCCCGCCACCGCCCGGAGCCGCCACCGCCGCCACCGGGGGAGCCACCCAAGGCTTCGGCCATCATCGCGGCCTACCTGCCCAATGAAGCCGAGACGATCGTCGAGACCGTCGAGGCGTTCCTGGCCAACGACTATCCCGATCTGCAGATCATCCTGGCCTACAACACACCCCGTCCGATGCCGGTCGAACGTGAGTTGCGGGCCATCGCCGAACGGGATTCCCGCTTCGAGCCGCTGCGGGTCGAAGGTTCGGTCAGCAAAGCTCAAAACGTCAACGCCGCCGTCACCAAGGTTCGCGGCGAGTTCATCGGCATGTTCGACGCCGATCACCATCCTCGCCCTGGTTCGTTTCACCGCGCCTGGTGGTGGCTGGCCGACGGGGTCGATGTGGTGCAGGGGCACTGTGTGGTCCGCAACGGCGACCGGAACTGGCTGACCCGTCTCGTTGCCTCGGAGTTCGAGGTCATCTACGCCGTCTCCCATCCGGGCCGGGCTCACATGCACGGCTTCGGGATATTCGGTGGATCGAACGGCTACTGGCGGACCGAGCTGCTGGAGCGCATCCGAATGCGGGGCTTCATGCTCACCGAGGACATCGACTCGTCACTGCGGGTGGTGGCCGAGGGCGGGCGCATCGTGTCCGATCCTGGCCTGACGTCGACCGAACTCGCACCGGAGACGGTCGGGGCGTTGTGGAATCAGCGGCTGCGGTGGGCCCAGGGTTGGTCCCAGGTGTCGATGCGTCACCTAACCCGAATGACCCAGGGTTCGCTCAGCCTCCGGCAGCGCCTGGGAGTGGTGCACCTGCTCGGGTGGCGGGAGATCTCTCCGTGGATCTCCCAGCAGGTCGCACCACTGTTCGCGTTCTGGTTCCTGCGGGGCAACCCACCCATCGACTGGTTCATCCCGGTGTTCGTGGTCACCACCGTGTTCACGATGTCGGTGGGCCCGGCGCAGGCCTGGTACGCCTGGCGTCTCGCCGACCCGTCGATCAAGCCGAATCGGAAATGGTTCTGGCTCTACCTGATCGCAACCGCCTTCGTCTACACCGAAGCGAAGAACGTTGTGGCTCGTACCGCTCACATCAAGGAGATCATGCGGGAACAGAAGTGGAAGGTGACACCCCGGTCGGTGAGCGCCGTCTCGAAGGCGTTGGCCAATGAAGCGGTCTGAGTTGCGTCAGTACGGTACGGTCCAGGTGATCGTCGTGCCGCAGCCGGGCTCCGTGTCGACCGTGCAGCCCCCACCGAGCCGTTGTGCCCGAGCCGCCAGATTGGCCAGGCCGCTTCGGTCCACCATGTCCGGGTCGAACCCGGTCCCGTTGTCGATCACGCGGAGCGTGATCTGATCGTCGTCGGTGGCGACGAGGACATCGACGTCGCCGGCCTCGGCGTGGCGGGCGACGTTGGACAGCATCTCGGTCAAGGTCGGGATCATCTGCTCGAGCACGGGGTGGGCAATGACGTCGGACTCGCCCTCGAACCGCAGAGTCGGTTCGAACCCCAACCACTCACGCGCCTGGACCACGACCGAGGCCAGTCTGCTGGCGGGTGTCATCGGCGGGTCGGCGGTCAGGCGGAAGATGACGGATCGGAGTTCCGAGATGGCGTTGTCGATCTCGTCGATGACCTGGCCGACCCGGTTGGAGATCTCGCGATCGTCGGTGAGGGACTGGACCGACTGCAGGCTCATGCCGGCGGCGAACAACCGCTGGATGACGAGATCGTGGAAGTCGTGGGCCAGGCGCTCCCGGTCCTCGAGAAGGGCGAGCCTCGATCGCTCCTGCCGGGCCTGGGTCAGTTCGAGAGCGGTGGCCGCCTCCGCGGCCAAGGCCTCGGCCATGGCGATGCGGGATGCGTCGAACATGTCCGGCTCGTCGTCGAGCACGTACAGGAGCACCGGCTCCGGTGTGGTGTCGATTCTGACGACGATGCCGCTCAAGGTCGTGTCGGGCCGAGTCTCGTTCGAGTCCCGCCCGTCTGGTTCCGCGCTGTCGATGGCGTCGAAGCCGCTGACGCGTGACGGCTCTCCGGCCAGCGCCCGACCGGCCGGTTCGCCCAGGGCGACGCTGTCGGGCAGGAGTCGCCCGGACCCCGGTGGATCACCGGCGATCACCCGGTGGCGGGTGCCGTCGGGGTCGGCGCTGACCACGAACGCAACGTCGGCGCCGGTCAGCAGGCGGGCCCGGTGGCAGACCAGGTTCAGGATCTCGTCGAACGGCAGCTCGTCCAGCACGGCGGCCCGGACCTTGGCTTGGCTTTCAGTCCACAGGCGAGCCCGTTCTTGCTCACCCTCGATTCTCTTCCGATCCGTCAGATCGATCACGTGGGTCAGGACCGTGATCGTTTCACCCGGGTCGGCATCGAGGATCGAGCTGTGGGCCCAGACCGGCACGGTCGAGCCGTCCGCCCGCACGAGCCGGGTCTCGAGGGAGTCCATGGCGGCCTCACCCCCAAGGACCTTGCGGGCCACCTCGCCAACTCTCGGGCGATCGGTTTCGACTACGAGATCGGCGACGTTGCGACCGACGAGTTCGCCGGCCTCGTAGCCGAGCAGACGGCAATATGCCTCGTTGATACTCGAAAGATGCACCCCGTTGCGGTCGATCGTGGCCAGGCTCACCGGCACCGGCGCCAGGTCGAACGCCGCCTTGAATGCCTCAACGGTCTTGCGATACTCCAGATCCGCGGCCAGACGCTCCGAGATGTCCCGAACGAGGGCGACCAGCATCCGCCGGTCGCCGGGCCGACGAGCCGCCGGATACTCGAGAATGATCTCCACGGCCACCTCGGTTCCGTCCTTCCGGCGGTGCTTGGTCGTGAACGTGCGGGAGCTGACCGCCCCCGTGAGCAGGGGTTCCATGAGGCGGGAGAACGACGCTCGATCGAACTCGGGTTTGATGTGGAGCGGTGTCATGGCCAGCAGCTCGGTCTCGCTGTAGCCGAGCTGCTTGACGGCACCCTGGTTGACGTACTCGAAGCGGAACGTCTCCGGGTCGAACATGAACACGCCGTCGGTGGCCGCGTCGACGGTGTCGAGGACCGCGTGGACATGGGCGTCGAGAGCCAACCGGCTGCTGATATCGCGTACCGTCGCCACCACCCGAAGCCGGCCGTCGCGATCGATCGGGCTGAGTGACACCTCGATCGGGAATTCGGTGCCGTCCTGACGCAGGCCGTACAGGCCGAGGCCCTCACCCATGGGTCGCACGGTAGGGGCCGCTCGGTAGCGGGTTCGATGGGTCAGATGAGGCTGCCGATGCCGTTCCGGTATCAGATCCTCGACGGGGCGTCCGACGAGTTCGCAACGTTCGTAGCCGAACAGAGCCTCGATTCGGGTGTTGGCCACCAGGATTCGGCCGTGTTCGTCGGTGAGGAGCATCCCGTCCGGTGATGACTCGATCATGGCCCACGCATCGAGCGCGTCAACGTCGGCGTGACCGGTGTCGGTGATCTCCTCGGCGTCTGTCTCCCTCATTGGACGACCCACCATCTGCGCGAACATTCGTACACCGTCCGCACTGCTGCTGCAGCCTCCATTCTGTTGGTTCTGCGGCGATAAGGCAAACTGCGGAGTCGAACGGTGAAAGAGTCTTTCGGCCCTGCGCCGCCAAGGCCGACGATGACAAGCTCGAATCAGGACGAGATTTGGAGGTACACGGCTATGACCGATCTGGCCGAGATGACGAAGGATTCCGTGTTCGAGAACATGAAAGGGACCCGCGACGCCCTGTCGGTGAAGAGGGTGTTCGGTGACGCCTACCAGGTCGACGGGGTGACGATCATCCCCGTGGCCAGGGTCAAGGGCGGTGCCGGTGGCGGCGCCGGTGAAGGCAGCGACGGTGAGGACGAGGGCGAGGGTCGCGGCTTCGGCAGCGGTTTCGGCATGGGCGTCCAACCGGTCGGGGTCTACGAGGTCCGCAACGGCGAGGCTGTGTGGAAGCCGACGGTCGACGTCAGCCGCATCGCCGAACGAGGCCAGGTACTGGCGGGAATCATCGCCGTCTGCGTAACGATCCTGCTGTGGAGGCGCTGGTAGCACCGCCGGTCGGTCTCACGTCGAGCGAGGCCGCCGACCGTCAGCGGTTGGGGCTCGGCAACACGGTCACCGAACAGACCTCGAGACCGATCTCGAACATCATCCGGGCCAATCTGGCCACACGGTTCAACGCCATCATGGCTTCGCTGGCCACGATTGTGCTGCTCTTCGGCCACTGGATCGACGCCCTGTTCGCCGTCGTCGCCGCCCTGAACAGCGCCATCGGCATCGTCCAGGAGATTCGGGCGAAACGCAGCCTCGATGCCGTCCAGGTTCTGGTCGACGACGACATCGGGGTGTACCGGGAGGGATCGCTGGTGCGCCTCCCGCCTTCGCAGCTTGTCGTCGACGACGTCTTTCGCCTCGAGGTCGGCGATCAGGTTCCGGTCGACGGGACGGTCCTCGACGGGGTCGGCCTCGAGCTGGACGAGTCGGCTCTGAGCGGGGAGTCGGAGTCGGTGGCGAAGTCGGTCGGGGACGGGATCCGAAGTGGCAGCTACGTGGTCGCCGGCGCCGGCACCGCCCGCGCCGTACGGGTCGGGGCCGACAGCTGGGCCCGCCGTATCACCGACGAGGCCAGGGAGTTCACCCTGACCCGGTCCGAGCTCTCGGTTGGCATCGATCGGTTATTGGCGATCATCACCTGGACACTGCCGCCGATGTCGCTTCTGCTGGTTTGGAGCCAACTGCAGGCCTCGTCATCGCTGGCCGATGGCCTGATCTGGGCGGCTGCCGGCGTGGTCGCCCTGATTCCCCAGGGTCTCGTGCTCCTGGTGAGCATGGCCATGGCGGTGGCCGTTCGAAGGCTGGCGGAGAGCGAGGTCATCGTGCAGGAGCTGCCTGCGGTCGAGGGTCTGGCTCGGGTCGACGTGCTGTGCGTCGACAAAACCGGCACGCTCACCACCGGTCGCCTGGCGGTCGACGGGATCGAGCCGGTCGACCCCGACTCCTGCCCGGCGGACGGACTTCGACTCGGGTTGGCCGCCCTGGTCGACCTCGAAACGACCCGTTCGGCGACGACCGAGGCGATTCGTTTCGCCGTCGGGTCACCTCCGCCCTGGTCGGCGCGGCAGACCGTGTCGTTCTCCTCGGCGCGCAAGTGGAGCGGCGCCGACTACGGGTCCGATGGGACCTGGGTACTCGGCGCCCCCGAGGTCCTGCTCGACCTCATGTCGGCCAACGGCGGTCCGGGAATCGACGCGCTGGCCGCCCGGGTCGGCGAACTGGCCGACCAGGCTCGTCGGGTACTTCTCGTCGCCCGGGGCGGCACCGGTCTGAGCGACGGATCGCCGCCCAACGATCTGCAGCCGGTCGGGCTGATCACGTTGAAGGAGGAGGTTCGCCCCGATGCCGCCGACACCATGGCCTGGTTCGCCCGCCAGAAGGTTGCGGTCAAGGTGATCTCCGGCGACAACCCGCGGACGGTGTCGGCGGTGGCCGACGAGATCGGCATCCCGAACGCCGATCGCTTTGTCGATACCCGGGCCGGTCTCCCCGAAGGCGACGGCAGCGATGAGATCACCGTGTTCGGACGGGTCCAACCGGAACAGAAGCGGGACATCGTCCGGTCACTCCAGGGCCGTGGCCACACGGTGGCGATGACGGGCGACGGCGTGAACGACATCCCGGCCCTGAAAGCGGCCGACATCGGGATTGCGATGGACACCGCTCGACCGGCAACCAAGGCTACGGCCCAACTCGTTCTGCTCGACGGTCGATTCGATCGGATGCCGGGCGTGGTGGCCGAGGGCCGACGTGTGGTGGCCAACATGGAGCGTGTTTCCAAGCTGTTCGTGACCAAGACGATCTACGTCACGCTCCTGGTCCTGGTCATCGGCGCAACGTCGACGCCGTTTCCCTTCCTGCCTCGCCACCTCAGCGTGGTGGCAGCCGTGACGATCGGTATCCCGGCCTTCGTCCTCAGTTTCCGGCCCGCCGATCAACCGTGCCGCCCCGGCTATCTTCGCCGGGTCGTCCGCTACGCGGTTCCGGCCGGTGTCGTGGCGGCCCTGACCACGCTTGTGGCGTTCTGGGCGGTACGCTCGCCGCCGATCTCGGCCACACTCGAAGAGGCCCGCACTGCAGCCACGATCACCCTGACTCTGACCGGCCTCTGGATTCTCTACCGTCTCGTCAAACCCCTCGACGCGACCGAAGGGTGGCTCCTGGCCGTCCTGGTCATCGGGTTCGTGGCGTTCGTCTCGCCGTCGTCGCCGGCGGCGAGATGGTACGGCTTGTCGCTCCCGCCGGTCACTGTCACGGCCGCCATGGTGGCGGTGCTCATCATCTCTATCGGCGCACTGCAGGTGTTGATCGAGTTCGTCGACCGCCACGCCAGCGGCCGGACCGACGCATGAGGACCTTCGACTCTTCTGCAACCGAAGTGGGCTGAGGACGATCAAAGGACAGAGGTGGCCACCCATGGCCCCCAGGATCTTCCTCCGACTTGCCCGCCTACTGGTCACGGCCACGATCTTCGCCGGAGTCGTGGCCGTCCCGACCGCCACGAGGCTCTCGCGGTCGGTGGCTACGACACGTTCCGCCAGGTTGCGTTCCTCGGCACCTTCGAGGGTGAGACACAGATCGGGCTCGGCGTTCGGGCCAGGCTGCCGTTCCGGGTCTTCACCCTGACCGGCCCGGGCGCCGGGTCTCGGCTCGTGGTCGATGTCGCCCACCGGTGGGATCCGGAACCGACCGCGCCTCCCGACCCCGATCCGCCGGCTTCCCGCAATGTCAAGGTCTTCTTCAGCACCGGGGGCGGCTCCGACTGCGGGGAGGTGACCGCCTTCTTCCGGGACGCCACCGGTGTCATCGCCCCCATCCGGTACGCCCTCGACCAACTCGTGGCCGGACCGACCCCGGCCGAGGAGGCGCAGGGTGCCTACTCGTGGTTCTCGTCGGCGACCGCCGGATCCATCCGATCGATCAACCTCCGATCCGATGGCCTTCTGATCGTCGACTTCCGTGACGTCCGCTCCAGCATCCCCGGAGCCTCGGCGAGCTGCGGCAGCGAAGAACTCCTGACCAACCTGACGGCGACGGTCTTCCGCTTCGCCCCGGTCGAGCGCGTGCGGTTCGAGATCAACGGCTACTGCGACCTGTTCTACAACTGGCTGCAAAGGGACTGCACCGTCATCGAGCGATGGCCGACTGTCGGCGGCAAAGGAACAGGGCCGCTCGTGGGCCGGATGGTCGAAGGCCTCTACCCGGACCGAGCCGTCGGGGTTTGACTATTCTCGTGACCGCTCACAATGCAACGGTGCGTGTGGAGACCGATCGCCAGGTGATGGTGATGGGCGGTGGTCTCGGGACCGCAATCCGGTTCTATGTGCTGGCGTTCGTCTCGAGCTGGGCGGTCTGGGGGACGGCCATCGTCTGGGCGAGTCTCGAAGACTGGGAGCCGTTGATCATCATCGCCGGCGCCTACGGCCCACTCCTGGCTGCAGTGGTGATGGCGAAGCGGGCCGGCATCGCGCGGAGCTGGATTCGGCAGGTAATCGGGCTCCGACGCCGCGTGCGGTGGGTTCTGATCGGCAGCGTGGCCCTTCCACTCGTGATAGCGCTTGTCCACGTGACCGCCTACCGGACGCTGATCGGCTCCGTCGCTCTTTCCAGCGACCCACCCTGGTACTGGGCCGCGGCGGCAGCGCCGGTCAACGTCTGGCTCGTGTTCTGGCTCGGCAGCGCCCTCGAGGAGTTCGGCTGGCAGGGCGTCGCCGTTCCTGCGCTGACGGAGCGCTTCCATCCGCTGGTCGCAGCCGCAGTCCACGGGGTCGTCTGGGGAACCTGGCATCTCCCGCTCCTCCTCGTCGATTCCTGGACGGGAGGTGACCAGTCGATCGCCGTTCTCTACGGGATCACCGTCACCCTCAGCCCGATCATGATCTGGTTGACCCGAAGTGCGGTCGGCGGTGTCATGCCGGCCGTGTTCCTTCATGCGGCCACGAATCACTACACCGATCTGTTCACCGACGAAACGACCTTGTTCGATCCGCCGCTCCTCCAGCGATTCGACGCGGTCAAAGTGGCCATCTACGGCGTGATCGCGCTCGTCGTCGTCGCAGCCACCAGAGGGCGGCTGCGATCGACCGGATCGGCGGGCTGACGCGATCGGCGGCATCGAGGCGAACAGTCGTCGGTGGGACGAACGCCGGTCGAGGAGGTAAGGGTGACCTTCGTCCCTGGTCCGTGTGGTGGCCCTCGAGTCACACTGCACGCATGGCCAACCGTGCATTTCCTGCGGTCGCTCTGGCTGCAGCTGTGATTGGAGGGCGGGCCACCGGCCGCCGCTACCGACGCGATCTCCATCGAGCAGAGGAACGTCTCTCGTCTCTCGACCGTTCGGTGATCGCCAACAGGTTCGGGCGGACCGAGTTCGCAGCGATCGGATCGGGGGATCCCCTGCTGGTCAGTCACGGGATCTTCCACGGCTTCGACGGTGCCCTGACGTCGGTGGAACATCTAGCCGACGGCCGCCGGGTCATCGCTCCATCCCGCTTCGGCTACCTCGGATCCACCATGCCGCCACGGGCCACCGTCGCCGGACAGGCCGAGGCCTTCGCTCTCCTGCTCGACCATCTCGAACTCGACGCCGTCGACATGATCGCCGTGTCGGCCGGAACAGGGGCGGCCATCCAGTTCGCACTCCGGCATCCCGATCGTGTCAAGCACCTGATCGTCAGCTCCGGCAATTTCCCGGGCAGCGAGACCGCTCAGGCTCCACCGAACTGGGCGAAGGTGTTCTACTCCGATCCAGCGATGTGGCTGCTCAAGTCGATCGCCCCAGCCGTGTTCGCCGGGTTGATGGGTGTTCCCGACGGATTTCCCCGCAACGACGACGATTCACGGCAGATCGACCGGATGCTCGACAGCATCTTTCCCGTCGGCCCCAGGGTGACGGGGGCGGTGTTCGACGCCTACGTCTCGAACCCGGAGGTCGGCGCCTACCCGCTCGAGCAGATTCGGGTGCCGACGTTGATCGTCCATGCCAAGGACGACCCGTTGGCGTCGTTCGACGCCGCGGCTGCGGCAGCCGACCGGATACCGGGTGCCGACTTGTTGACCCTCGATTCCGGCGGTCACCTCCAGCTTGGACAGGCCGAGCGGGTGCAAATGGAGATCGCCGCCTTCCTCGCCCCGGTCGCAGCCCGACAGTGGCGTTGACGATCCGTTCGCCGCCCGCCGATCAGAACAGGATCGACAGGCGGGCGTGACCCCAGACGATATGCCACCACAGGTAGTAGGTGAGCCGCATGGTGATCATGGGTCCGAGGCCGCTGCGCCGGAGCAGCGCCAGCTCCACCACGCCGAATATGGTGAGATGAACGGCGACGAACGGGAGAAGCCTCGGATCGTCGTCGCCGGCCGCGGAAGCCAGAGCCTGGAAGACGGCCTCGGTCAACGCCACGGTGACGATGACAATCAGCGCTCGACCGTTGAATCCCGCGTCCGGCTCGAAGCGCCATCCGGTCAGTGCGAGCACTGCGGCCAGCGGCACCAGGTGGAGCACGACCTCGGCCACGACGGCCACTGTCGGATAGTAGAGCAGCGACTCCGGCCATTGACGGTTGATGTCCTCCGGGAACGGGATGGTGACGTCAACGGCCACGGCCACAACCGCCAACGCAGTGGCGACGACGGCGGCGACCACGTACCCGGACTGATGGCCGACCCATCCCCGACCGTCGACGAATCGGAATGCGAACCACCCGACTGCCGTGACCAGCGCGACGCCGATCGGATCCGGAACCGGTCCGAACAGCCAGGCGAAACGCCCGCTGCCGAACCGGGCCGTCGACACGAGGGTCAGCAACACGGCACCGACCGCCAGCGCAAGATAGATCCGGGTCGAGGGCCACGATTCCATCGGTCGTTCCGCCGCTGTCGCGTCAACCGCTCAGGGTGATCGAAGGGGAAACGACATGGCCGCGTCGACCGGCATGACGTTGTTCCGGTAGGCGTTCACGGCCGCTCGTACGGCCGTGATGGAGAGAAATCCGAACAGACCGACGGTGTAGGAGACAAGCCCTGTCACGGTGGCGGCGACCGGAATCCACCAGACGACGTTGTAGGTGACCAGCGCGAAGCGGTCGATGGGCCTCGACGACGGCTTCTTTTCCGGTTCCTGGATTGAGCGGATCCATGCGAACCGCATGGAGGCGTGCTGCTCGACCACGATTCAATAGACGGCGCCGAGAAGCACCATACCGATGAACGCGGCCCGATCGGACAGGGCCGAGATGGACAGGACGGCGACGACCCACGCCGCTATCGGAACGGGCAAGAGGGCGGTGAGGGCGTTGTTCCAGCCGAGCGTGAGATACCGATCCCGCCAGGTTGGTCCCTCGATATCGATCATGGGACCAGACGCGTCGTCGCCGTCTTCCCGCCCGATCGCAGCATCCAGACGCCGATGGCCAGGTGGAACATGGCCATGGCCAGCACACTGGCGGCGGCGAACAACGACCCGGGTTCGACGACGGCGATCACCGCGCCGACCGTGCCGACGAGACCGAGCCCGAGGGTCAGGAAGACGAGGCCACGGCGAACCGTCGGAGCCTGCCACATGGCCACACCGAACAGGACGATCCCGATCGGGACCAGCAGGACACCGGTGGTGAGCAACGTGTCGAACACGCTCTGGGCTCCGTGCCAGGCGTACTCGATCGCTCGCAGATCCTCCGGGGTGGCGTCGGCGGCGGTGTAGAGCTCGGAGAGCGGTGACGTCGACACGTGCAGGAGCGAGCCGGCCGCCATGATGGCGTAGCCGAAGGAAGCCACCACCGTGCCGAACAGGGCTGCGGCCAGGTGGCTTGCCCGCAGAAGCCGGTACAACACGACCAGGTTGAGGGCGAAGAACATCAACGCACCCAGATACAGGAAGTGCTCGGCGATACGACCCGACTCGATGTCGGCGAAATCGGTCAGGGTCTCGACGTCGGATGCATCGGGCAGGCCGAGAGAGCCAACGACCACGAACGAGCAGAGCAGGGCAGCGAACCCGGCCACGCCGGACACCCCTCCCCACCGGATCAACTGGTTTACGGCATGGTCCGGGAGCGGCTCGGACGAGCCCCCGGTTTCACCGGTCGGAGCGGCAACCGCCGGGCGGGTTCGGGATGTAGCAGACATGGTTCGACCTCCTCCACATCATCCTGACCACGACCGGGCGATGACGTTAGAGGCCAAGGTCACCGCAAGGCCGCCCAGACCTCCGTCGGGGTCGGCCAAGATGACGAAGGACTCTAACGATCGGGGTGACAGACCAGCAGACTGATCGTGGAGGCCGACAACCCGGCTCCACACCCTTATCGCCGACGAGGCTCCCGACTCGCCGTCGATTTTCTGCGAGGAGGGAATCATGGTCCACACCGACCGACCCGGGGACCCGAGCCGGAGGACGGCCGTCACCGTCGGCGCGCTGTTCCTCGTCGCCCTCGTTCCGTTCATGATCGGACGGGCGATCTACGGGCCGGCCACCGGCTCGGCCGACTTCCTGACCGACGCCTATCCGGACCGTGGCGCCGTGACCGTCGGTGTCCTGATCGAGTTCGTTGCGGTGCTCGCCATCCCGCTGATCGCGGTGTTCCTGTTCCCGGTTCTGAAGCGGGTTCACGAGGCCCTGGCCCTGGCCTATGTGGGCTTCCGGGCACTCGAAGCCCTGCTGCTGATCGTGATCGAGGCCAAGGTGCTGTCGCTCATCGACCTGAGTGACACCCATCTCAACGGGGTCGACAGCGATGCCACACGGCTGCAGACCATCGGTGATTCGGTGCTGGCCGAGATCGACGCCGTCTTCAGCCTGTATGTGCTGGTGTTCGCCGTCGGTGCGATGATCTTCTACGGCCTCCTGTACCGGTCGGTGCTCGTTCCCCGGTGGCTGTCGGGGTGGGGCTTCGTGGCGTCGGCCTGGATGCTGGTCGGCGTCGTCCTGATCCTGCTCGGTACGTTCTCCGGAAGCTCCGAGGGTGCGCTGGAGGCGGTCTTCGTGCTTCCCCTGCCCTTGAACGAGATAGCACTCGCCCTGTGGCTGATCCTCAAAGGGTTCCGCCGATCGCCTGAGCCCACCGGCGCCGACCGGTCGGCCGACAGGGTGACGGCACCGGCGTTGACGGGATGACGAGCAGTCGGTTGTGATCAGCCGCCGACAAGACGCGGTCGGCGAAAACCGGCCCGGGCGGCGGTCAGGACGGCGACGGCGGTCGCGGCGAGCCCGGCCAGGAGACCGAACCGGCCGGCCGGCGTGTCCAACCACCGGAACACGTCAAGAATCGCGTCGGCCTGCCCCTCCTGCGAAAGGAGGAGGGCGACCGGCCCCAACGCCGTGGGGACGAGGAAGAAGATGGCGGCCAGGATCTGCTGGGCCTGTTGCACGGTCGAGGAACGCTGCGACACCAGCACCGCGGTCCCGGCGGCGACAACGGTCAGGAGGACCGAGACGCCCAGCATGTGGGCCAACCGCCATCCGGCTATCAGGATCAGATCACCGTCACCGGCCGACAGGTTGACGACCACGAGAGCCAGAGCGAGCGTACCGAGCATCGAGCCGATGCCCAGCAGAATGGCGAACCCGATCTTGCCCCACAGGATCGCCCGGTCTGTCAACCTGCTGGCCAGCAGCGTTCTGAGCGTCTTGCGTTCACGCTCTCCGGCGAAGGCGTCGGGGGCGGTCACCACGACCGCCAGAACCGGCAGAACCACGACGACGAACCACGGGTCGGCGTCATCGACGAAACGGGCGCCGGCCTGGAGTGGCCCGACAACACCGAAGTAGAGGATCGGCACGGAAACCGCCAGCAGGAGCCGGAGCCGGCCACCCGGTTGATGGACCAGTGTCCGCCACTCCTTCCACATCACCGTTCGGAGGTCAGTCACCATGATCGGCTCCTGTGAGTTCGACGAAGGCGTCCTCCAGCCGGGATTCGTTGGCCACTTCCCGGATCGACACCCCGGCCGCAACCAGATCGGCGACCAGACCGGACGGGTCGGGATCGGCCAGACGCAGCCACAAGCGGTCGCCGTCCATCATGTGCGCCAGGATCTCGGGGTGCCGCTTCAGTACCTTGGCGGCGTGATCGAGTCCGGAGCCGACGATGTGCAGCTCGTGACCGGACCGGTTCATGAGTTCCGCCGGCGTTCCTTCGGCCACCAGCCGGCCGCGCTGGATGACGGCCACCCGATCGCAGAGCTCCTCGGCCTCGGTCATGTTGTGAGTGGTCAGGAAGACGGACTTGCCCGCTTCGGTCAGGACTCGCAGCTGGGCCCGTACGTCTCGGGCCGACAGCACGTCGAGACCGGCCGTCGGCTCATCGAGGAAGAGCAGTTCCGGGTCGTGAAGCCGGGCCCGGATCAACGCAAGTTGCTGCTGCATGCCCCGACTCCAGGAGCCGACACGGTCCAGGCGTCGATCCCACAGCCCGATTCCCCGCAGCAGGAACTCGATGCGTTCCTCCGGAACGCTCCAGACCCGGGCCCAGAAATGCAGGTTGTCGAGTGCCGACAGGTGTTCGTACAGGCCGGGCTCGTCGAGTACCGCCCCGACCTGGTTCCGGACGAGGTCGGGGTCTGCGACGACATCGACACCGAGGACCCGGGCCGACCCTGCCGTCGGCTCACGTAAACCGAGCAGCAGATCGATCGTGGTCGTCTTGCCGGCACCGTTCGGACCGAGGAAGCCGAAAATGATGCCACGGGGTACGGTCAGGCTCAGCTCGTCAACAACGGTCGTCGATCCGTATCGCTTCGTCAGCCGCTTGGTGGAGATGGCGGGACCGGTCATGGATTCATCGTCATCGGCGCCTGCCGCCGCCGCCAGGGTACTTGTTCCCAATCTCGGTCGGCCTGGTTGTCCGAGCCCCCGACGAAGGGACCTTCGGCCCTCCTTCCGGCCGGTCGATGGGGCGACGATGGTGGGGTGAATCGGCTCCCCTGGACCGTGCTGGTCGGCGTCGTCGTAGCCGCTCTGATCTTCTCCTGTGGGGACGACGCAGGCGACGTGCTGACCGTCACCGACCGGGGCGCAACCTTCGACGTGGCGGTCGGAGAACGGTTCTCGATCGTGTTGGAGTCCAACCCGTCGACCGGCTACGCGTGGGCCGTCGAGGAGCCGGTGCCGGATCAGGTCCTTCGACTGGTCGACGACCTCTATCACGCCGACGAGAGCGGTCTGGTGGGCGGCGGCGGCCTTCAGGAGCTGGTGTTCGAGGGGGTCGGCGACGGATCGATCGACCTCGGACTCTGGTATGTTCGTCCGTTCGACGATCCACCCGAGCCGGCCGACCAAGCCCGCTTCGAGGTCGTCGTAGGCGCAGGGAGCCCGTGACGACCAGGGCCCCACTCCGCCGGAGCAAGCCGGTGAGTCACCAGCCCTGCTTCCTCACATCATTGGCATCTCCGGTGCCGAACCCCCAGACTCGTCGTCGGGGATCTCGGTCATCGTGGCCTCGGCCAGCAACAGGGTTCCGGCGACGCCCACGGCGTTCTCCAGCGCGACGCGTACGACCTTTGCCGGATCGAGAACCCCGACCTCGTCGAGTTGGGTGAAGGTCCGGGTCCGGGCGTCGAGTCCATAGAAGCCGGTGCCCTCGGCCACCTCTCGAACGACCACGCCGGGATCCATCCCGGCGTTCTCGGCGATCTGACGACAGGGGACCGCCAGGGCGGTTCGCAGCACCCGCATTCCCGTGAGTTCGTCTCCGTCGGCCGAGGCCATGGCCTCGTCGACGGCGGCCATCGCCCGCACGAGCGCCACCCCGCCGCCCGGTACCACCCCTTCGGCGAGCGCGGCCTTGGTTGCGCTGATGGCATCGTCGAACGCCTCCTGCCGGCGGAACAGTTCGGCCTCGGTGGTGGCCCCGACGCGAATGATGCCCACCCCGCCCGCCAGCTTGGCCACTCGCTCCTCCAGCTTCTCGCGGTCCCAGTCCGACGTCGTCTGTTCGATGCTTCGCTGCAACTCGGCGATCCGGCCCTCGACCGCCTCCGAGGCCCCGGAGCCGCCGATGATCGTGGTCGTGTCCTTGTCGACCACGACCCGATGGGCCCGACCGAGATCGTCGAGCGTCACACTCTCGAGGGTCCGACCGATGTCCTCGGAAAGCACCAGGCCATTGGTCAAGACGGCCATGTCGTCCAGCATGGCCCTCCGTCGCTCACCGAAGCCGGGAGCTTTCACCGCGACCACCGACAGGGTGCCCCGGATCTTGTTGACCACCAGCGTGGCCAATGCCTCGGCCTCGATCGACTCGGCCACGATCAGGAGCGGCTGGTGAGCCTGAACGGCGGCATCCAGGAGGGGAACCAGCGCCCCCATCGTCGTAATCTTCTTCTCGTGGAGCAGGATGGCGGGGCTCTCGAGTACGGCCTCCATGGCTTGGGGATCGGTCACGAAGTAGGGAGACAGGAAGCCCCGGTCGAACTGGAGGCCGTCGACCACATCGACTGTGGTCTCGATACCCTGAGCCGCCTCGACCTCGACGATGCCGTCGTGGCCGACCCGGTCGATGGCCTCGGCGACGACCCGTCCGGTCTCGGGGTCGTTGTGTGCGGCCACCGTGGCGACGTGGGCGGTGTCCTCGATTCCCTTGATCGGGCGGCTGAGTTCACCGAGCGAGCGCACGACGGCCTCCGTCGCCCGCTGCAACCCACGCCGTAGCTCGACGGCCGACGAGCCGGCCACCACGTTCCGCAGCCCCTCCTGGAAGATGACGAACGCCAGGATCGTCGACGTCGTGGTGCCGTCGCCGAGGTCGTCGCCGGTCTGAATGGCGGCGGCCTTCAGCATTTGGGCACCGAGATTCTCATCGTGATCGCGCAGGTGGAGCTGGCGGGCAATGGTCACGCCATCGTCACAGACGAGCGGTTCGCCGTATGTCTTCTCCATGAGTACCGATCGGGATTCGGGTCCGAGCGTGGGTCGCACGGCGTCGGCCAGTAAACGAGCGCCGGCGAGGAGCTTGGCCCGGGCCTCGTCGCGGAACAGAAGGCTCGAATGCGTGCTCATTCTTCTAGTCGGCCAGTTTCGTGCCGTTGGTGGAAGAGTCCAAAGTCACTCCGTGGCCGCGTGGGCGATCGGGTGCTTTCGGCACTGGATCCGACGCGGTTTGCTCGGCCGAGTCCTTGATGGTGACGACCGCCGCTCGCATCACGACATGCACGAATCGGCGCACCAGCCACCAGTACCGCAGGAACTTCCGTCGGGCCGCATCGTCGGTGCCGGCGGTTCGGGCCTCATAGCTCAAAAGGCTCCGGTTCCGGCCGTAGGACCGTACCGAGAACCCGACGGCCATCTTGGCGAAATCGGGTTCGGAGAATCGGCGGAACTCCTCGGCGGTGACGGTCTTCCATTCGATGTCCGGCTGCCAAACCTTCCCGATCGCACCGAAGACGAGTTCCCGGCCCGGGCTCTCGCCGAGTGCCAACCAGCCCGCAAGCACATCCGGATCAGCCGAGCCGTCGAACATGTCGGCCAGCCGCATTGCCGGCGGCGGCGGTGGAGCCGGACGCTTGCGCAGCCAGCCGACAAGTCGGTCCGGAAGACCTCGTGCGAACATCAGCGCATCGACGGTCGGGGAGTGGACTCCGAGGAAGTCCATGGTGCGGGCCGCCTGGTAGACGACATCACACGGCGCATCGACGACGAGATGCTCGATGATCGTTGCGTCGTAGTCGGGCAGTATCTCGTCGATCAACATGGGGTTTGTCTCTGCGTCAGTAACGTCGGTCAACGACGAAAGCGGCGTTGCTGACTGTCGGAGTGGCTGGTCCGGATCCATGGTTGGTTCCTCCGAGGCTCGATCTCGTGCCGGCGGCGGCCACGGCGGCCGAACCAACCGACGACGGGGAGTTTGTGAAACGGGTTGGTGAATCTGCTACGTCTGGTCATGGTCCTTCCTGTCAAATGCCCATGGCACTCAGATAGTGGGCGACGTCATTGACGGCCGAGGTGAGCGTTGGATAGTTGGTTTCGAACTGGTGGAGGGCGTCGAGCAGCCGGCGATCCAGACGGCTGCGGTCCTCCGGCGGTGGCTCCGGCAGGCGGTCGAGCGCAGCATCCCGCAACTCGGTCAGCCGGTCGACGTCGTCGACATCGTCCCGGTCGATCAGATCGATCAACCGCTCGACGGCGGCGACGAAGCCGGGACGGGCCGGTCCCGGACCGCTTGGGAGCACGAGCACCGGCCGGTCGACCACCTTGAGCAGAGCCGAGGTCACGCTGTCCAGCATCGGCCGGCCGTCGAGATCGTGACGCCGTGCAACCATCACGATCACGGCGGCCCGCACCGCTTCGGCCTCGGCCAGAATCACGTCGACCGGTGGGCCGATCAGTGTCGAGGTGCTGGCGTCGATCCCGTGCTCGGCAAAGGTGCGGGCCGAGCTTTTCAGGCGCCGTCCGATGTCGTCGATCTCCTCGCTGGTGCTGTCATGGGGCGCGGCGTTGACGAGCACCAGTGGCCAGCCGGTGGCCAAGGCCAGGGTCTCGATCACCGTTGTCGGAGGGGCCGGGCTGGGTGGATCCACGGCCACGAGAATCGACGGCCCGTCGCCGGCGCCGGATTTGCTCACGTCCGCCTGTCGGGCCGTCACCGGACCCGGGTCCGGCATGCTCAGGTCGCTCACTGTTCCGACTCCTTGATATCGTCGACGAACGGGATGACGATCGGTCCGTCGGCGCCGAGGATCACGAGCAGGTCCTCGTCCGCCCGGTCGATGAGCTGCCGATCGAGATCCACCACGTCGACCGGTCCCTCCTCGTGGTCGGTGCGGTGCCAGTGCACGACGGAGGCGCCACTCGTCTCGGCTAGATGCCGGGCCAGCCTCGAGTGGTTCGACGCCACGAGCACAACGCGCCGGTCGTGCACCGCCTTCTCAGGCGGCTTGGTCGGTGGCGGCCTCTCACCGGTCTTCCGGTCCGCTCGATAGATCCGGTAGTGGTACCAGGCCACCCCGGTGACGGTCAGCAGGATGGCGAGCCCGATGCGATCGTCGTGGAGCGTCCGGCGGGACAGCGTGCCATCCAGGACGTCCTCGATCGTGGTGAACAGCAAGGCCAGGGCGCTGATCAGCACCAGGAGCCCGCCCACGCCGAACAGGGTGAACAGGTAGACGCGGCGAACCGGCGAGTTGGTTTCGCGTCCGGGGTCGGCGCGTACCGTCGCTCCGATCCGGGACCAGAACCACACCCAGACCGGCCCGGCCACAGCGACCGTTGTGGCTCCACCGACCACGGTGTTGGCCACCGACCCCGGTCCATCGTCGAACACGGCGACCAGAAGCATGGTAATCCCGACAACCGACGCGACGAGTGCCGCGAACGCCAGCAGGTAGTCGTAGACCCGGATCGCCATGCCCCGGTCCGGATCCGGCCCGAGCTCCCAGCGGTGATACAACCAGCACGGTGCTCCGGCGGCCACCACACCGACCAGGGCCGGTATGGAGTCGAAGTGGCGCACCGCCGTGGCGGCGTCCGGGTTGCCCAGGAACCAGACCCCGACGTCGTTGATGGCGGCGGCCACCCCGACGATCGTGGCCACGAACCCGGCGAGCGCCCCAACGGGTACCACGGTGACGTACCAGATTTCGGTGCGGGGCGACCGCCGGTAGTTGTTCAACCAGTACCAGGCCCAAACCACCGCACCCGCGACGGCCAGGGCCGCGAAGTAACCGAAGCCCGGCTCGGCCTGGGACGTGTCCGGGTTGTCGGTGACGGCGTCGTAGAGTATGTCGGCACCGATGTAGGTGACACCCCCGAGCCCGACCACCATCGGCACGAGCCCGACGATGGTTCCGATCGCCAGGTGCAGGTCACCGAGGATGCCGTGACGGCGCCGCAGCCCGAACCAATGGCCGGCCCAGACGCCGCCCCAGACGACGGCGGCCACGATGTTGGAGATCTGGAAGCTGCGCTCGGAGTCCGAGGACAGCGCCGCGTGCAGAACGGCATGACCCTCGATGACGAAGCCGACGACGGCCGTGGCCAGGATGGCGTTGAGGTACACGGTCCAGGCCAGGGCCATTCGTTCCTCGGGTCTTGCCGCGAGGCGGCGGTCGATGGACCGGCCCAGCAGGCCCGCGACCGGCAGACCGATGATCAGGAAGCTCATGGCCTGGGCCAAGGCCGTGTTCGAACGGCGGTCGGATTCGATCAGCTCTCCGGTCAGTTCGATGACGCCCTGGGCGGCCAGGATCACCGTGGTGTACAGGAGCCCGTAGAGGAAGAGTCGACGAACCGTTGCTGCCGGATCCCGGCCTTCGGGGCCGGGGTCGCGGGCGACCCGGACCACGAGCCATGCGGCGAGGAGGGCGATGACGATGGTTGAGAGACCGACCAGCATCGCCTGGCACCTACTCCCGCTTCTCGTCGGCCGGGATGATGAGGCCGTAGTGGCCGTCGTGACGCCGGTAGACGATGTTGCCGCGACCGCTCGCCGGATCGACGAAGAACACGAACCGGCTCCCTGTGTTCGCAAGGAGCTCGATGGCCTCCGACGGCCGAAGGCTCGGAGGCGGGCCTTCGGCCGTCAGCACGTCGGTCATGCAGTCGGCGCGGCCGTTGTCGACCGGATGCCGGAACTGGATGACCAGCGAATCGTCGTCGGCGGTGCTCAGGACAGCGTCGTCACCGGTTTCGGCCTCGACGAAGAGGAGGAAGTTGTAGTCGAGCATGCCGAGATCCCAGGCCGCCTCGTCGATCGTCAAGGAATCAGGGGCGAAAGACCGATGGCGGACGATTTCGGGTCGTTCCGGTGTCGCCGCCCCGGGTTCGGGCCCCGTCGTGGCGGTCAGGCTGAGAGATATCGGCGACTCGTCGGTCGCCTCCCGCCCGCGTTGCCGAGCCTTGCGCCGGCTGCGCTCGTGGCGAATCCGTACCTGGATCCGGTCGACGGCGCGGTCGACGGCTTCGGTGAAGGTCCGGGCATCGGCGTGGGCCCGGACTATCGTGCGGTCGAGATCGAGAACGATCTCGGCCATCGCCGAGCGTTCGTTGGCCGGGTTGTCGACCGCCGTGAGCTTGACCCGCACGAACCGGACGGGTCGGCCGACGGTGTCGATGAGGTGATCGACACGGGTGCGGGCGTAGCGTCGGGCGTCGGCTCGGACCGCTCCCCGGATGGCGAGCTGGAACGGCGGCGCTTTCTCGGTCTCGGCCTCCCCCTCACGGTCCGGTTCGAGGTCGACCCACTGCTCGATGATCTCACCCCGTTCGACGACGAACGAAGCACCGTGATCGACGCCGTCGACCGGGCAGTCGACCCGAACGTAGCGGCCGAGCCCGTAGACTTCGGCGGCGTCCGGATCCAGGCCGGCCAGTGGGGACTGCTCGAGAGCGGCCCGTAGCCGGTTGCGTCCGGTGACGTCGCCGTCGGGGGCGTGAAGCACGGCGTCGGGTCGATACAGGGCGGCCGCCCCGTCGACGTCCCAATCACTCATGGCATCGAGCCAGGCCTCGACCACCTGGAACGGCGGCGATGAAGCGTCGATGCCAAGGCGATGGGTCGCCGTGGTCGCGACCTTGGCCCCCGGGAGCCGGGCACCGGTCAGATCGCCGAATCGGCGCTGCCTCCGGTTGGTCCGGGTGCCTCGGCGAAGGCGGACGTCAGCAGCCGACACGTCGCCGTGATCACGTACGAGCCGGAACTCCACTCGGGCGTTCGGCACTCTGGCTTTGGGTTCGACCTCACTCAAAGGGGCAGCCAGGGTGTGACCCCGGCGAACGATGTACACAACGTTTCGTTGCTTATCGATCCGTTTCACGCGTCCAGCAGGCATGGCACTCCCCGCGTCGGTTTCACGTTCACTCTGATCCCCTGCCCGACGATCGATAAGGGTCAATGGTCCCATCCTCATCCTCTGCGAACAGCCGACGGTGAGCCACTGGCTCCGTCGTTTGCCGTTGGGACCTCCGACCCTGCCGATTCACCGGGCCACGGAACACGATGAATTGAGAAGCGAAGGAGTGCATCATGGGCTATTCGGTGCTGGACCGCCAAACAACCCGCCATCCGCTTGCCGTAGACCGGTCACACAAGACCCTGGGTGTCGGTCTCCTCGTCCTGGCCGGCGCGCTGGCGGTCAACTCGGCGCTCGGCCCGCTGCTGCTGGATGTCATCGACTATCCGGTGTCGGAGACGATGCGCAACCAGACCATCGGGCTCGACGCCGCCAACCTGCTCCTCGTCGCACCACTGTGCGCATTCGTCGGCCGGCTGGCCCTGCATCGAAACCGGTGGGCGCCGTTGCTCGCCCTCGGACCGACGACCTACACCGCCTACATGTTCGTCCAGTACATCGCCGGCCCCGACCACGCCACCTACGTTCGAGCCCTACCTCTCCAGCTCCTCGCCTTCGTTCTGGGCTGGATGCTCGCCGTTTTGGCATGGCGGACTCGGCCCGGTCCCGTTCGCTCGTCGATCGATCGCCGGCTCCACGCCATGGTGGCCGGGCTGTTCGCCGGGTTCGTCGTGCTCCGCTACCTGGCCGGTCTTGCCGGCACCATCACCGAGGAATCGTTGCCGGCCGAGCTTCAGACCGACCTCGCCATGTACTGGTTGATCTTCCTGCTGGACCTCGGGGTGTTCGTGCCCGTCGCCGTTGCGATTGCGATCGGGCTGTGGCGGGGCTCGGAGTGGGCGATGCCGGCGCTGGCCGGGCTGGTCGGCTGGTACCTACTGGTGACCGCCGCCGTCGGTGCCATGTCGGTCACGATGGTGGTGAACGGCGACCGCTATGCCAGCAACGGCCTGCCTGTGCTCTTGGCCGCCGTGACGGTGGCCGTGTCGGCCTATGCCGTCGTGCTGGCGGAGTCGGTCCCAGTCGAGAGCCCGTCACGTATCAATGGAAGCCGACCATGAGGAGTTACGACCATGACCTCGATTGCCAACGCGGCAGCTGAATTTCTCGCCAACAAACGTATTGCCGTAACCGGCGTGTCCAGGAACCCCGGCGCGCATGCCGCCAATGCCGTCTACAACCGTTTGAAAGAGCGGGGTTACGAGGTGTTCGCCGTCAACCCCAACACCACCGAGGTCGAGGGCGACCCGTCCTATCCCGATCTGACGGCTATCCCCGGCGGTGTCGACGCGGTCGTCATCGGCACAGCGCCCGATCAGGCGCCGGCCACGGTGCAGCAGTGCATCGACCTCGGTGTCGACCATGTGTGGTTCCACCGCGGTCCCGGCCGGGGAAGCGCCAACCCGGAGGCGGCCGAACTCGGACGAGCCAACGGCCTGGCGGTCATCGACGGTGGTTGCCCCTGCATGTTCGCGCCGACGGCGGACATGGGCCACCGCATCATGCGGCCCATCCTGCAACTCACCGGCAACGTGCCGCGGCATGTGTGACGGTGTGAACGGCGGGTAGGCGTCAACCTCGACCTCGACCTCAACCGCTGCTGCTGCTCCAGCGTTGAACGCGCAGGGCCCTGAGGGTGTTCCACCTGCTCGGTTCTCCCGTTCTTTCCATCTCGAACCAGGCCCGACCACGATGCCGGTTCTGTACCGGCCAGGTGCCGTCGGCCCGCCGACGTTGCTCGAGGACTCCGAGCGCGTCGGCGTAGCGATCGTCGTGTGGCGAGTCGGTGACCGCGAAGTGCTCGAGTCCCCGGAGGAGGTCGTAGTGCCAGCGTGGAGGGAATGACAGGCGGGTGAAGGCGGGATTGGCGGGAGCGCCGGTGCGGTGCGACTGGTACAGGCGGTGCCGGAGAAAGAACTCGCGCCCGGGGGCAAGCGCGGCCACTATGTCGGCGCGGTCGGGGTGAGCTCGCCGAATTTCGGCGAGGGCCTCGAGGGCGAGGATCGAGGTGTGGAAGGAGCTGTGTCGGTCGCCGAAGCGGACGGTGCGGCAGTTCCAGCCGCCATCGGAAAGCTGGTTGGCCAGGAGCCAGTCGAGAGCCGGCCCGACGTTGGGGTGAGCGACATCGAAGTAGGAGGCAAGCGCGAGATACATCGAGGTGGCGCAGGCTTCCGGGTAGTCGATCGAGACGGCGGGGGTGAGGCCCCCCTCGAAGTATCGGGCGCCGTCCCAGATCCGTTCGACACCGAGCCTGGCCTGATGGTGGGCCGGGTCGAGTCCGAATCTTCGGAGCAGCAGCAGGGTGTAGGTGGTCGACGTCCACTTCGGGCTGTAGAGCCCGCCGCCCCAGGTCCCGTCGTCGGCCTGCATCTGGAGAAGTCTGGCTCCCCACCCGGACGACGCGACGAGTGCCCGTTCGTCGATGACCGCGTCGAGTGGCGCATCCATCAGATCTTGGAGCGTCTGCCATCTGATTGCCGGATCGCCCTCCAGCAGCCAGTCTGTGATGCCGCGATTGACTACAGCCGACACGGATCGAGTCTCGGGCACGAACGCTGCCACGCCCAGAGCCCTTGGTCCCATAGCGGGTCGTCGCCACGGGACGTTCGACTCTGAAAGGTCATCGGGAAATGGCTCACCATGAGGACAATGAGTGGCTCGCGCCCACCCCGTCTTCCGGGCTATGGGCCGAGGAGTCGTTCGATCTGAGGTCCCCATGAGAGTGTTCCGGTACGGGCTCGTCACCCTCGCTGACGCCGTATTCGCCCCGAGTCCTCGGAGGACTCAGACGATCGGCACGTGAGGTGGATGGATCGATCCGATGACTGTCGACATCAAACCACGAGGCCTCGTCGAGTCCACGGAGGCGGGCTCGTCGGAACTGGCCGTCTACCTCCTGCTGGCGTTCGGTGTCACGTTCGCGCTCACCGCGCCGATCGCCGCCTCGGAGCAGGGATGGATCGCCACCGACGTCGGGTCTGAATGGCACGGGGTCGGAGCACTCGGACCGCTCGTCGGCGCTCTCGTCGTTGCCAAACGGTCGAGCCTGGCGGCGGCGCACCTCCGACAAGGCATCGGCCGGTGGCGAGTCTCGCCCTGGTTCTGGCTGGCAGCCCTCAGCCCGCTGGTCTTCCTTGTCCCCGCCGCTTTCGTCGCCCGCCTGGTCGACGGTGAGCGGCCGGCATGGTCGGCACTGGCCGATTCCGATCGACTGGCCGGAGGAGGCTGGATGACCGCCCTCCTGATTCCGGCGCTCGCCTACGGCATCGGCGAGGAAGCGGGATGGCGGGGAGTGGTCCTGCCCCGCCTCCAGTCCCGGTTCCAGCCGCTGCCGGCGGCCCTCGTGCTGGGCGGGATCTGGGTGGCCTGGCACATCCCGTTCTACCTGTATCGAGAGGGGATGGTGGACGCGGCACTCGGTGAGCAGATCGCCCAGGCGGTCGTCATCGTGATCGGCGGCCTCTTTCTCGCTTGGCTCTACAACAGCACAGGAGGCAGCATCCTCCTGTGCGCTGTCTGGCACTTCTCCCACAGTGTCGTCCACGTCGCCGCACCGGAGATCTCACAGAACTTCGACACCGTTAATGGTGTGTTCAGCACCGTGCTCGCGATCTGCGTGGCCGCCATCTGGTGGCGTCGCATGAGCGTCAACCAAACGGTGACGTTCCCAGGTGAAACGAGTTTGCCGTGAGGAAGTGGTGGACACCGCTGATCCTCTTCTCCGTCGGTGCGTATGCCATCTCGTGGCTGATCTGGTTTCCCCAGGTGGCCGAAGCCAAAGGATGGATCGAGGCGGTGGGTTCGTGAACGGTCTCGGCGTCCGCACAGGTCGACGCATCGTCGTCAGGCCGGGCGGCCCTCGAGCAAGGCTGCGCGCCCAGCTGGCCGATGGTGTGGTGATTGCCGGTTGGGCGGTGGTGGCCGCCGCCGTAGGTCTGGTCGTTCGCAGCACCGGATACGAGTTCGGTGATCCGTCGACGGCCGACCTGTTTGCATTCGTGACCCTCGTCGCACCCGTCACCATCACCTTTGCCCTCCAGGAGTCGTCACCCGATCAGGCAACATTCGGCAAACATCGCGGTGGCCTGCAGGTCACAGACCGCTCCGGACACAGGTTGGGACGGGGCCGGGCCCTCGTCCGCTCAGCCGTGAAGTTCGCGCCCTGGCAACTCGCCCACACGGCAGTGTTCGGACTGGTGGCAGAACCGACGAGCACCTGGTTCGCGGCACTTGCCGTCGGGTCACAGCTGGTCGTCGTCGCATCGTTCGGGATCATGGCGGTCGACGCCGACCACCGGGCGCTCCACGACCTCGTCGCAGGCACGCGGGTGGTCAAATCAGAACCAGAGAAAGGAGAAGGGTGATGACACAGGCGAATGCAATCGTGGCGCGTGGCGTCACACGCCACTACGGCGACGTCAAAGCCCTCATCGGTGTCGACTTGGATGTCCGACACGGTGAGGTGTTCGCCATCCTCGGTCCAAACGGCGCCGGCAAAACGACGTTCGTCGAGATCATGGAGGGTCTGCGGCGCCGGGATGGCGGGTCGGCGAGCGTGCTCGGATCGGATCCGAGCGAAGCGAGCCGAGCGTGGCGTTCGAGGATCGGTGCCGTGCTCCAGGTCAGCACGCAGAACGACGAACTCACGGTGGCGGAAATGGTACGCGCGTTCGCGTCCTACTATCCCGCCCCGCTCGACGTCGACGCGCTGCTCGATGAACTCGAGCTGACCGATCTCTCGAACCGGAGAATACATGAGCTGTCGGGGGGTCAACGCCGTCGTCTCGACCTCGCACTCGGTCTCGTCGGAAACCCCGAGCTGCTGTTCCTCGATGAGCCGACGACCGGCCTCGACCCCGAGATCCGGATCCGAATCTGGAAGCTCGTCGAGAAACTGGCCGCCGAAGGGATGACCATCTTGCTCACGACCCATTACATGGAGGAGGCCGAGCGGCTCGCCGACCGTCTGGCTGTGCTGGTCGCGGGCGAGATCGTGGCCGAGGGAACACCCGGCGATCTGATCGGCTCCCAGCAGTCGCACGTGTCGTTCCGGCTCGTAGCGCCGCTCGACGCCGCACAACTTCCACAGAACATCGCCGATCTGGCGAGCCGGGACGGTGATCGGATCCACGTGTCCACCACCGATCCCACGGCCATGGTGACCCGTCTGGTCGCCTGGGCGTCGGAACACGGCGGGGAACTCGCCGGACTGGAAATCGAAAAACGCGGGCTGGAACAGGTGTACCTCGATCTGCTGTCCGACACGAGAGTGGAGGAAATGACATGAACTCCCTGCAACTGAGTCGGGCCTCTGAGAAGGCCCTCCCCAATCCCATCCGACTCGGCCTCACCCAGGCCGCTTTGGAGATGAAGGCGTTCGTCCGAGCCAAGGACAGCGTGCTGTTCACGCTCGGACTGCCGCTGATGTTCCTCCTCGTGTTCGGTCTGGTGTTCGCCGGGGAACTCGAGGGATCCGACGTGAGCGTCGGGCAATGGTTCACCCCGGGCATCATCGCCGCGTCGGTCTTGTCGGCCGGCATCGTCAACCTGGCGACGTCGATGGCGATCGAACGTCACGACGGCACACTCCGTCGGCTGGCGCTCACGCCGCTCCCGGCCAGCTCCTACATCATCGGCAAGATCGTGATGACGTTCGTCACCGCGGTCGGCATGACCGTGGTGCTGCTGGCTGTCGGCGTGGCGTTGTTCGATGTGGCGTTGCCCACGGAGGTCGACCGGTGGCTCACGTTTGCGTGGGTGTTCGGTCTGGGCGTGGTGGCTGCGGCCGTGATGGGCATCGCGATGGCACCGATTCCGCGAACGGCGAAGTCGGCCTCCGCGGTCTTCAACCTCCCGTTCCTCGGCCTGATGTTCATCTCGGGCGTGTTCATCGAGTCCGGTTCGATTCCCTCCTGGCTGCGCACGGTCGCCGGTGTGTTCCCGTTGCGCTGGCTGGCATCCGGCATGCGAGCGGTGTTCCTGCCCGCCGAGTTCGAGACCGCGGTGGAACCCGGGGGCTCCTATGACCTCGAGATCGGCGCCGCGGTGCTGGCCGGCTGGGCGGTTCTCGGCTTCATCGTGGCCGTCGCCACGTTCCGTTGGGGAAGGGAGGGCCGACGCTGATCGAGGGCACGACATGCTCATCTCCGACCTGACTCTCCTTGTGTCCCTCGCGGGCTTCTGCGTTGCCTGGCTCTGGACCGGGACGGCCGGGCGCAACGCCGTACTGTGGGCGACGGCAACCGTCGGATTGGTCAGTGGTGCCTGGGGAGTGATCGACGGCCGCTGGCAGGCCGGTCTCGGCACGGCGGTGGCCGTCGTCTTCCTGGCGACAATCGCCGTGGGCACCCGGCGGGAACGGGTGGCCGAACAACGGGTGCCGCTCCTGTCCGGGATGACCTTCATCGCTCTGGCCGTGCTCTCGTTCGGCCTCTTGTACTCGCTGCCGTCTTTTCGCTCCCCGAGCCCGACGGACCCTACGACGTGGGAGTCCGGGACTTCGAGTTGACCGATACCGAACGTACCGGAGTCCTGTACGACCCACCTGGCGAGCCGAGGCGGCTGGCCGTCCGAGTCTGGTATCCGGCCGCCGACATCGAAGGATTCGAGCGGCGGCCGTACGCCACCGAGGTGGAGCTCGAGTCCACTTTTCCCGCGCTCGCCACCCAGGAGTTGGGCGTGCCCTCGTTCTTCTACTCGCACGTCCGACATGTCGACACCCACTCCTTCGTCGACGCACCGGTCCTGGACGACGGCACGCTTCCGGTCGTGTTCTTCCACCAAGGCCTGAACGGCTATCTCTCACAGAACACGGTGCTGATGGAGCATCTCGCCAGCCACGGCTACGTCGTGTTCTCGGTGTCGCATCCGTATGACTCGGCTCCCGTTGTGTTCAACGACGGCGAGGTCATCGCCCTACCGGACGCCGAGGTCGCGGCCAGGGCAGGCGACGTCGAGCATTCCGATGCGGCGCTTGCGCTCGTCGACCAGCTCGGCTTGCGGGAGAACGGACAGACGTACGAGGAACGATTCGAGGGCACGCTGGGGCTCATCGAGCTTGCCCGTGTTGTCGATGATCGGGTCTTCGACACGAGTCCCCGAGTTTGGGTCGAGGATGCCCTCTTCGTCGAACGAGAGCTTGTCGGCGATCGCGCCCCGATCAGAGACATCCTCGCCGTTATCGACCTGTCGCGAGTGGGACAGGTCGGGATGTCGTTCGGAGGTTCGACCGCGGCCGCCCTCGGCTATCTCGATCCCCGTGCGGCTGCCGTCGTCAACCTCGACGGAAGCGACCACCACCAGGTCGGCTACGACGCCGAGGTACCGGTCGCACTGCTGATGCTGTACACCGACTCGATCGATACGCTCGGCACCGTTGACACGGTGCCGTTCGGCTGGAATGGCTTCCTCTACGAGCCGTTCGAAACAGCCGGGACTCGAGACGACGTCGTCCGGCTTCACCTGGAGCGCGTTCAACACTTCGGGGTCACCGACGCCCAGCTCATGAGCCGAGGACCTGTCCACACGATGTTGGCCGGTTCGCTCGACACCGACCGCGCGCTCGATGCCATCAACGACGTCGTGCGTGCCTTTTTCGACGAGCACCTTCGCGCCACGTCGATCGACTTCCCCGCCGCTCAGCTCGACGCCCACTCCGGGGAACTCGAGCTGCACGACGTGGCCCCAGTCCGCGACTTGTGGAACGCCAAATCGTCGAATCGCCAGGCTGAAGCACGGCGAGCGCTCGGCGAGGCGCTCGACAACGGTGTACCCGTGCACATCGCCACGCGGAACCCGTGACTCAGTCGATGGGGTCGGCTCGCGAGGCCTCGCGGATGAACCAGAGGGCGGTGGTGAGGAACATGAGCCGCTGAAACGCCCCCCACATGCTGGTGGAGCCGGTCAGCGGAACCACGGCCGCCACCAGGAATGCCACCCAGTCGGGGATGGCCGCCAGGATCGAGCGGTGTCGACGGGCCACGATCAGCGTCAGGGTCCCGACGACGAAGGCAAAACCGGCGGTGCTGGCGAACACGGAATGGAGAAGGTCCTCGCTCTCGACGAAGGCGGCATCCGCCTCCCACGGCTTGGCCGCGAAGGCCGCCACGCCGAACATCGAGCCGCCGAACAGGGCAAAGAGTGCCGTGGCCGGCGGACCCCAGGTCGCGTGTCGAAGGCCGACCAGCCACACCACCGCCAGCCCGTACAGGATGAGGCCGAGCCGGGCCAGCCAGGCACCGTCGATTCCCTGGGCAGCCGACTCGCTGATGCCGTGCTCGATCCAGGAGAACGATTCAGGGATCAGCGTGGGGGCGATGGCGAAGGCCCCGAGGGCGCCGATCAGCAGTGCGGTGATCCGATGCTGCGAGTCGGGCTGACCGCTCCGCCGTTGGGATGATCGCTGTTACGGGTTGGGCGATGGTGGTCGGCATGACGGTCGGCTCCTCAGGGTTTGCTTTCAGCGGCCGATTCGTATCGGCGCTGAGGTGACGATCACGGGACGTACTGTTCCTCGATGCCGGTGATCTGTCCGTTCTCGATCTCGAGCCAGACACCGGGTATGGGGTCTCGGCCGGGCTGTTCGTCCAGCCAGGCGCTGTAGACCACGGTCTCGACGCTGGCCGGGTCGCCGGGATTGGGAAGCCACTCCACCATGGCACCGGGATCAACCGGCAGGGTTCGGAGTTGCGTGTTCACGTTGCGGATGTGGAAGTCGTTGGGGGGTGGGCTCTCCTCCCCGTCCTCGGCCGCTGCCAGCGCAGCGGCTTCGCCCGTGAACCAACAGGCCAGGTCGAACGAAAGCTGGTCGACCTCGGCCCCGTCGACGAATCCGTACCACCGGCCGTCGGGCAGCGTGTCGCTCGACGGTGGCGTACAGCCGGACCCCGAGGCCAGCTCGTTGGTTGACACCGCTGTCGTGGCGGTGGACGTCGCGGACGTGATTGTGGTCGAAGTACTGGTGTCGCTGGTTGCCGTGCTGTCGCTGGTTTCGGTCGGCGTCGTGTCCTCGGTTGTCTCGGTCGGCGATGTGGAATCGGTCGTTGTGGCGGTCTCGCTGGTGGTCGTGTCGTCGGCCTCGTCGTCACCGTTGCCGCAGCCGGCTGCGAGGACGGCGAAGGCGAACAGCAAGCCGATGACCACTCGTCGGAAGGTGGCGTCTTGTCGTCTCTTGGTGCCCATACCCGTCACCTAGCTGCTACCTCCAGCGCTGTACAGAGTCGTAGGTCCCGCAGCGGGGATGCATCGTCGCCGTCCAGGCCATCAGCGATCACCCCAGGGTCCAAAGTCCTCCTGGCGAGTTCACGCGTGGAGCGCCCTGGGGCGATATGCCAGGGCCAGGGTTGCCGTGCAACAGCCCGTTCTCGTAAGGGACGTAGGACTCTGGCGGCTGCCCGGCCGGCGCGTTGTGATTTGAGAGGAAGGACTCGGACATGGCAGCGAACAGGAAAACCGACAGCGACCATATGGTTGTCGTTCCTCATACTCCACGCGAGGACGCCATTCGCCGCGGCTACAAGACGTGGCTTCGGGAGGTCGACAATCCGATCTTCAACCGCATGCCCGGCGTGGTGCGCTACGCCAACTGGCGGGTGTGCGCTCCGAATCCGGCGGTGCCGTTTACCAACATCGACTTCCTCCGATTGGTCGGGGAGCAGGAGGCGGCCGAGCTCGCAACCAACCCGGAGCTGGCCGAGCATGCTGCGAGCTGGACCAAACTCTGGGGCCGTTACCCCGACGCCTCCGACGACGACGCCCATCTCAATGGTCATCTCTATCTGTGTCAACGGTTGGCCGGGCGCCAGTCGACAACCCGGTTCCTGTCACTCCAGACAGCGCTGGAACGGCCAACCGATGAGTCCGGTGATGCCGAGATCTGGGAGGTGACGATGCCGGTCGTCGGCGACGCCCGCTTCAAGTACCTTCGGCTCGTTCCGCTCACCGATCCGTCGCAGTTCGCCGCAACCGAGGAGGCGCTTCCGCAGGAGTGCCTCGGAGCTGCGCTCGCAGAGCTCATCGCCGCTCCCGATCTCGCTCACGAAACGAGCTCGCCGGCATCGATCGGTGTCAAGGAGACAGTGTTATGAGCCGGGCGTCGACCCGTGGCCACGGCAAGCCGACCTCGAGAACAGCTCGTGGCTCGAACCCGATCGTCGTGTGGGCGATCAAATACATCATCAGCCCGATTGACCGCTTCGTGGTCAGAGTCGGGCGGGGCCGTATCCGGCCTCCAACGAGCGGGATCGTGCCGACCGTCCTGATGACCACCGTTGGCCGCAAGTCCGGTCGGGACCGCACCACGCCACTGGTTTTCGTGCGAGACGGCGATGACTACCTGGTGGCCAACGCCCGCCCGGCCGGCGAGCGCCGAAATCCGTGGGTGTTCAATCTCCGTGCCGCCGGCACGGCACGGCTCCAGCAGCGGGGCCGTGTGGTCGAGGTGACCGCTCACGAACTCGACGACGACGAGCTCGAGCAGTGGTGGCCCGAGATGGTCGACGTCTGGCCGGCGTTCGCCGACCACTACGCCGCCACCGGTGAGCGCACGATGTTCCGACTCAGCCCGACGACCACGACCACGGATGGTGATGGACCATGAAAACACGCAACAAGACCCTCTACCTCGATACCACCGACCGGATGATCGGCGGCGTATGTGGCGGGCTCGCCCGCTACTTCGACATCGACCCCACCCTCGTTCGGCTTGCCTTTGTGCTGTTCACCACGTTTGGCGGTGGCGGCGTGCTGGCCTACGTGATCCTGTGGGTTGTTCTCGAACCGGCCCCACCGGTGGAGGCTTCTGCGCCGGTCGCCGACATCGACCTCGTCGAACCAGCAGCACCGGCGGCCGTCGACGAGGCGCCTCCGGCCGACGAGCCGCTTGATCTGGACGAGCCGCTGGTCGGTGATGGACCGCTCTCTGACGCGGAAGCCGCCGCCGACAGGGAGCAGTCGGCGCAGGCGTAGAAGGCGGAGTGGGTTTGGCCCAGCGCCAGTGAGTGTTTCGAGTCTGCGGGGTCACGGCGTCGAGGCTCTGAACCGACCTTGTTCTCGGCAAACGAGATCAATTCTGTATTCTAGTATGTCAAAGATTGATAATTACGTTTAAATCTATCTTCCGTGTTCTAAAGCTGCTTGACGGCTCGAACATGTGTTTGTAGAATGGTGATGTGTTGGGTGGCGGAACAAGTTCATCAACCGCTGCCGGCGGTGATCTCGCCGAGTTGGAGGAGGCGCTCGAGAAGTGCCTTGCCGTTCCGCTCTCGTGCCTGCCTGCGCCGGAGTTGGCAGGACGGGCCTGTGAGCTTGAGCGGTTGTCCGTCGGTTCGAATCGTTGCGGTGTTCCACGTTGGTGGCTGCTGCCGATGTGGTCGAAGCACCCGGGGGCGTTCAAGGAGCTTGGCTTTCGTCATGCCGTCGATTTCGTGGCTGATGCGTCGAAAGCCGACCCCAAGGTGCTGCGGCGGCTGTCCAAGCTCGGGCACTGGTTGATCGACTTTCCGGTGTTCGCCCAGGCGTTCGCAGCCGGGGGGTTGACCGACCGGCACGTGCGTGAGTTGCACAAGCTCGACAACCACAGAGTCCATCACCAGCTGGTCGAATCCCAAGAAGAGCTGGTGACCGCGGCCCGAGACTGCAATTTCGCCGATTTCGTCACGGTGTTGGCCTATTGGCTAAACGGCGCGGACCCTGATGGGTGCGAACCCTCCGAGCAAGCCGCGAAGACGGCTTGTAGCTACCGGAAGCATTCCGATGGGTCGGTGACCGGCCGATTCTCCTTCGATGCCCTCACCGGGCAAGCCTTCCGCCGGCTGCTCGATCTGGAATCCCAGAGACTGTTTCGTGAAGACTCGGAAACCGGGGTGGCTCGCACACCGACCCGGCGGCAGGGGACGGCGTTGGTCAATCTGATGGTTCGAGGCAGCCAGTCCGCGGCTGATTCGTCGATCACCCCGTTGATCAACCTGGTGATGGGCCAAGAATTGGCCGAATCGATCATCCGCCAACTCGCCGAGGGACTCGACGTGTCGGTCGAACCCAGCTACACCGACATCAGCCGCCGGTGTGAGCTCGACGATGGCACCCCCATCCATCCCAAGTTGGCTGCCACGGCGTTGGCGGTCGGCCGGTTCCGACGCATCGTGTTCGACTCGGAATCGAGAGCGGTTGATGTGGCGGTCAAGGCAAGATCATTCCCAACGTGGATGCGGCAAACGCTTCTCATCAGTGCACGTGGTCGATGTCAAATACCAGGGTGCGACGCCCCGTTTCCCTGGCTGCAGGCCGACCACGTCGTTCCGCATGCGAGAGGCGGTCCGACGAAATTGTCGAACGGACAAATCCTTGCGACGTTTGCCGAAGGCAAACTCGACCGCGATCTGCGAAGCAGACGCACTGCGACCCCATAACAAGAAGAAACGCGATACGTGAGTACCTTGCGCTGTGCGCTAGACGACGTCTCGGCGCTCGACGGCGAGTAGCCCGACTGCGGCCGGGACAGCGGCCCAGGCCACGAGCACGGCGATGGCGGCGAACGTGCCCGTGTCGGTGGCGACACCGGACACGACATTGGCCAGCGTGCTGGGGATCCAGGAGGCGGTATCGGTCGCCAGTTGAACCAGGAGCGGGGGAGCGACGATGAGGATCAGGACCGCCGTGGCCAGCGCACCGCCGGTGTTGCGGATCAGTCCGCCGATGCCGGCCCCGAAGACCGCGCCGCACGCTCCGGCGAAGGTGGCGGCGGCGAGCACTCGAACGACGCCGCCGGATGACACGAGGAATCCGTACTCCGTGGAGGGCAGCGCAGCGGCAACGGCGCCCATCGTGAGCGCAGCACCGATGAGGCTGAGGACCGCCCCGCCGACAGCGACGGCGGCGTACTGAGCGAGCACCGCCCGGTGGCGTCGAGGCACGGCCAGGTAGGTCGGCACGACGGTGTGATGCCCGTACTCCCGAGCGGCGGCAACGGCACCGAAAAGACCGGCTCCCATGAAGGCGTTGGCGGCGAACGCCATCAGCGACTGCTGGTCTTCGGCCGTGGAGATGAACGCTTTGCTGCCGTCCATGTCGGTTCCGAACGCCACGGCGATCCCGTTGACGATGGCGAGGAGCGCCAGGACGGCGAGGAACGCCAACGGCATGGCGGTCGTGGTGAGCTTGCGGAGTTCCGATCGGATCAGCCGAGACCAGGTCATGACAGCACCTTCGCTTTCTCGTTGTCTTCCCCGTTGCTGCGGCTGCCGGCGGTCCAACTCAGGAACAGCTCTTCGAGCGACCCGACCTTCGGTGAAAGTTCGTGGACCCTGACCTGATGATTGAAAGCCTGATCCCCGATCTCATCGAGACTCAAACCCCGCACGATCAGGGTTTCGTCATCGGCTCGTTCAACCATCCCACCACTGGATTCCAATGCCCGCTGCAGCGTGTTCGGATCGGGTGTTCGCACCACATTGGCGATCTGTTGCAGGTCGGCCATGGGGCCGCTGGCAACGAGCCGGCCTTTGTCGATGACCACCAGATCATCGGCGAGCAGTTCCATCTCGGCCAGAATGTGGCTTGACACCAACACCGTGTCCCCGCCGGCGGCTCTGGCCCGCAGGAGATCCCGGAGGGTGTGGATGCCCTGGGGGTCGAGCCCGTTGGCAGGTTCGTCGAGAACGAGGACCGGGGGATCACCGAGGAGGGCCGCGGCCAGGGACAGCCGCTGACGCATGCCCAACGAGTAGGCACCGACCCGCCGGTCGGCGGCACTGCCACTCAGTCCGACGTCGTCGAGCATGCCGTCGACCCGGCTCGGAGCGATACCGGCAGCTTCGGCCAGGATTCGGAGGTGGTTTCGCCCGCTTCGACCGGGGTGAAACGCATTGGGCTCCAGGATGACCCCGACGGTGCCGGTGGGGTCGCTGAACTCCCGGTAGAACCTGCCGCCGATCGTGGCCCGACCCTTGTCGGCCGAGGCCAACCCCAGCAGGATCTTGATCGTCGTCGACTTCCCCGATCCGTTCGGCCCGAGAAACCCGGTCACCCGACCGGGCTGAACCGTGAACGACAGGTCATCGACAACCGTGGTTCGTCCGTAGCGTTTGGTGACCCTGTCGAATTCGAGAACGGGCGATGGGATCTGACGGGACCGGTTGGCGGCGGTCACCTCGGACTCCGACAGGCTGGTGACGGACATCTCGTAGCTCCTTGACCCCCGACCGCAGCGCCGACGCGGTTCGGGACCTGCTTCCAGACTGCCCGCGATGGTTGTCGTCGAGCAGAGTCGAAAGTCCCGGCCCCTGGTGGCGGGACGGCCCTGCCGGCGTCGAAGGGACGAACGGCTCTACCGTTCAGAACCGGAGTCGATCACGCTTGACCCCATGAACGCAGCGATGTCTCGATTCGTCGTCGGCCTCGATGGGTCCGCTGCGGCTGCATCGGCGATGAGGTGGGCCGGGAAGCTGGCGGCCTCATCCGGCATCGAGATCCTGGCGGTCAACGCCTATCGACACGGATTCGCGGAGGTGCGCCCGGAAACCGCCGATCGGCTGATCTCGGAGCGGGAGAGCATGCTGAACTCCTGGATCCGCCCCGCGCTCGACGAAGGCGCGTCGGTTCAAGCCGTCTTGAAACAGGGAGATCCGCGCGACGTACTTCTCAAAGTGGCTGAGGAGGTGGACGCCGGCCTGGTTGTTCTCGGACGCACCGGGCAAAGCGGTGGCCCTGGTTTCCTGCACCTGGGCAGCGTCGTCGAATACGCCGCCCACCACGCTCGACAGCCGCTCGCCATCATCCCGTCCGCCGTCCTTGGACCGATCCGGCGGATCATCGTCGGCGTCGATGGATCCAGCGAGTCGCTCGGGGCGCTCCGGTGGTGCGCCGACCTGGCACAGTTGAACGACGCATCCCTGCGCGTCGTGACCGTGAGGGACCGTAACGATGAGGACACGGATTCCAGTCCGAGGTCGTGGCGCGACGATGTCGAGCCTCAAGTCAGGGCCTGGATTGCACCACTCGCCGACATGGGCATCTCCACCGATCACGTCATGCAGTCAGACCTTCATCCCGCTGATGGGTTGCTCGGGGTGGCGTCGGCGTCCGACGGTGACGTGCTGGTGATCGGCACCCGGGGTACGGGGCGGGTCTCGGGCGTTCGGGTCGGCGGGGTGGCGATGAAGGTACTCCACCGGGCCTTCCTGCCTCTCGTTCTGGTACCGCCCGTGTCCGAGGCCTGACCGACAAGACCGCGACAGGAGGGTCGACGCCATGAGCCCGGTGGTCGAGGTGGAGCATCTCGAGAAGCGCTACAGGGATTTCGTCGCCGTCGAGGACGTCTCGTTCACGGTGGAGGCCGGGGAGATCTTCGGCATCCTCGGTCCGAACGGATCGGGCAAGACGACCACGGTCGAATGCCTCCAGGGTCTGCGACGGGCCGATGGCGGCAGGCTCAGCGTTCTCGGCCACGACCCCCGTCGGGAAGCCGATCAGCTGAGGCGGCGCATCGGGTCGCAACTGCAGGAGTCGGCGTTGCCCGAGCGGCTCAAGGTGTGGGAGGCGCTCTCGTTCTTCTCCTCCCTCTCGCCCGGGGGTGGTGACTGGGAGACCGTCATGAACCAGTGGGGACTGGCCGAGAAACGCTCGGCCACGTTCGCCAGCCTGTCTGGCGGGCAACAACAGCGATTGTTCGTGGCCCTGGCCCTCGTCAACGAACCGGAGCTGGTCTTCCTCGACGAGATGACGACCGGTCTTGATCCGTCGTCTCGTCGGGTGGCGTGGGATCTGATCCGCAAGATCCGTGACGGCGGCGCCACCGTCATCCTGGTCACCCACTTCATGGACGAGGCCGAGACGCTCTGTGATCGCGTTGCGGTTATCGATCACAAGCGGGTCATTGCGATCGACACACCCGCCGGCCTGATCGACACGTACGCACCCGACACCGTCGTGACCTTTTCAACCGCCGACACCGACCTCGGCTACCTGCACGACCTCCGTGAAGTCGACCACGTCGAATGGTCCGGCCGTCAGGTCTCCGTGACCGGACGTGGCCCGCTCCTGGCCACCGTGGCGGCCGAACTGGTCGGGCACGGCCAGTTCCCCACCGACCTCCAGGTCGAACGGGCGGATTTGGAGGACGTGTTCCTGCAACTCACTGCGAGGGAGGCGTGAGATGGGTGTTCTGTTCCGACTGGCGTGGCTGGAACTGAAACTGTTCCTGCGGGAACCGCTCACCGTGGTCTTCTCCCTGGCGTTGCCACTGATCTTCCTGTTCGTTCTGGGGGGCGTGTTCGGGAACGAACCGACGCAACCGGGCGATGAGATCGTGTACCGGGGCGTGGGGGGAATGAACTACTACGTCCCGGCCTATCTCGGTCTGGTGGTCGCCTCCGTCTGCGTCATGAGCATCCCCGCACATCTCGCCGGCAATCGGGAGCGTGGGGTGCTCAAGCGTTACCACGCCTCGTCGGTTGGTGTGGTGGCGGTGGCCGGTGCCGAGGTGGTGGTGGCGTTCGTGCTGTCGACCGTGAGCGCCGTGATCCTTCTCATCGCCGCCGCCCTCGCCTATGACTTCGAGTGGCCCGACTCCGTCCCGGGCGTGATCGGTGTGTTCGTCTTCATCACCGCCGGCTTTGCCGCCTTCGGGATCCTGCTCGGATCGGTGTTGCCGACGGCCCGAGCCGCTCAAGCCATCGGCATGGTGATCTGGTTCGTGATGCTGTTCCTGGGCGGCGCCGGACCGCCACCGGAGGTGATGACCGGTGCCATGCAGACCATGCTCGACCTCATTCCGCTGTGGCATGCGGTCAAGGTCATGCAGGACGCGTGGCTCGGGCTCGACGCCGGCCTTTCGTGGCTGGTGTTCGCAGGAATCGGAGCCGTCAGTGCGCCGCTCGGACTGTACTTCTTCCGCTGGGAGTGAGCCCCTCGATCAGACGATCACTCGACAAAACGAAGAGGTGGATGTCCCCGCTGTCCACCTGCTCCACGAAGGTCGGGTGGGAACAGATCGTGACGTCGCACAAGGCCAAAGTCAGGCTTCTTCGACGCCGAAGTCGTCGCGCCCCGCCGGGTAGTCGATCGCCGGGTCGGTCCAGTCGATGTCGGCCGAACCCTCCTCCCGGCCGGTCGTCAAATCGACGACCGCGCATTCGACGCCGGGCTGTTCCTCCCAGTGGGCGATGATGTCGGCGGCCTCCTGCTCCGATTCACAGGGCTGCCGCAGGATCTCCACACCGTTGCGGACGACGACCACCTCGGTGATCGGCGCGCTACCCGGATCCTGGACATGGGGGTCGACGGTCATGGCGCCTGCCTTTCTAGCACTGGTCGCCGCCGCCGTGTCGGCGGACGCGATCGGTGTCTCGCTTGTCCCCTTCAACCTGAGCGATGTGGTCGCTTCCGGGCAGGGGCGTAGGTCCCGAATCGCCCTCACCTCGAAATCGTCGGGCTGATGGTCCCTGCTCGGTTCCCGGTCGTGCGTGGTCCACTGAGCGGTTTGCCGGTCGTTCGACGTGATCTTCGCGATGTGATTGTCCCTCCGTCTCGTCGGCATCGGCCCGGCCGTAGTCGGGGTCGGTCCACCCGGTTCGGCTGGCGGCGGTGACCGTGGCCACGACCTCGGCCACCGCATTGTGGGCGGATTCGGTCAAAGGCGCAAGGTGATCGGTCTCGCCGACCTGAACGGCGACGATGGTGAGGCTGCGGGGAAGCCGGCCGAGCATTCGGGCCAACTGCACCGCGTCGACCAACCCGAACCCGTGGCTCGACAGGGGGCGGTCCGCCGCCGGCAGCGGATCACGGAGCCCGTCGATCGTGACTGTGGTGCCCGGTGGACCGCCGCCGACCATGGCGTCGACGATGACCACGTGCTGATCGGGTGTCCAGGTCACCACCAGGTCGCTCAGATCGCCGGCGGCCACCATCGTCTCGACGTCGTCCAGATCAGATGCGGCTCTGATCGCCTCGATCACGGCCGGGCCGATTCCGTCGTCGCCGCGGGTCGGATTGCCGACGCCGACCACGAGCAGGGATCCGGGGCTCATGATCGGGTCCGATGTTCGATCGTGAGGTCGAGGAAGTGGGTGGCACACGAGATGCACGGGTCGTAGTTTCGGATCACCTGCTCGCACCGATGTTCCAGCTCGGCCCGATCCAGGTCGAGATGGCCGGTGACGAACCGTCGCAGGTCGGCCTCGATGGTCGGCAGGTTCTGCGACGTCGGTGGGATGATCCGGGCCTCGGTGATCGTTCCGTCGGCCTCGGTCCGGTAGCGGTGGTAGAGGACGCCCCGTGGGGCCTCGGTTATGGCGGCTCCGGCTCCGGCCCGGGGCGGGACGTTCACTGCGGCCGGTACCGGCGGCCGGTAGCGGTCGATCAACCGGAGCGCCTCGTCGAGGGCGAAGAACGTCTCCAGGCTGCGGACGATGATGCTGCGGAACGGATTGGTCACCGTTGGGCCGATGCCGACCTCGGCGGCCAGATCGATCACGTCGCCGGGGAGCAGGTCGGCGTTGTTGGCCCACCGGGCGAGCGGTCCGACGTGACACCAGCCACCGGTTCGAAGCCTCCCGTGCAGAGCCGTGGAGTGGGCAACCTGGTCCTCGACGATGTGATCCTCGAACTCGGCCTGGTCGATGTCGAGGCCGCGGTTCGACACCACCCGACCCTCGATGAACGGGTAGCGTTCGCCGTTGCGAATCGAGACGAACTCGTAGTCGTGCGACAGGTCCGGAAAGTCGAAGCCCGCCGTCCATCGCACCAGCTCGATTGCGAAGGTCCGGGATTCCTCCAGATCCGGGACCAGATCCTCGAGCTCGCTGATGGTCGGCGCTCGATGAAAGCCGCCGACCCGAATGTTGATCGGGTGAATCGCCCGCCCACCGATGGCCTCCATGATCCGATTACCGGTTCGCTTGAGGTGGAGGAGACCCTCGACCATGTCCGGGTGATCGGCGGCAAGGTCGAACCCGCTGTGAAAGCCCAGGAAGTCGGGGGCGTGGAGGAAGCCGATGTGGAGACCGTGGCTTGCGATCCATTCGCCGCAGTACAGCAGACGCCGCAGTTCGCCGATCTCGTCGTCGACCCTGATCCCGCCGAGCCGTTCGACGGCCCGGCAGGCCGACATCTGATAGGCCACCGGACAGATACCACAGATGCGGGCGGTGATATCGGCCGGTTCGGTCCACGCCCGGCCCCGGAGGAACGCCTCGAAGAAGCGAGGCGGTTCGTAGATCTCGAGGCGGACGTCGGTGACCTCACCGTCGGTCACCTCGACGTGCATCGCCCCCTCACCCTCGACTCGGGCCAGCACCGGCACGTTCAGTCGAACACTCCGGTGGCTCACCGGTCCACCTTCCCGTCGACCGAGTCGGCCGCATCCCGGAAGGGTTCGGCCCACCCGTTGTAGCTCCGGAAGGCCCGCTCGATCTCCCGGTCGCCGAGACCGAGATGACCGAACCATCGCACCAGCGACGCCGTGTTGGGCTGCTCCATCGGGCCGAAGCAGCCGTAGCACCCCCGGTTGTAAGAGGGGCAGAGCGCCCCGCAGCCGCCCATCGTCACCGGGCCGAGGCAGGCGGTACCGGCGGCGACCATGATGCAGGGGTTGCCCCGGGCCTTGCATTCCAGGCAGACGCTGGTCCTGGGGATTCGGGCCGGGCGGCCGGCCAAATGGGCGGCGATCGTCTCGACCAGTTGACCCTTGTCGATCGGGCAGCCTCGAAGCTCGAAGTCGATCTCGACGTGGTGGGCGATCGGCGTCGAGGTAGCCAGGGTGGAAACGAATTCCGGATGGGGGTACACGACACCGAGGAACTCGCTGATGTCCCGTCCGTTTCGCAGGGCCTGGATACCGCCACTGGTGGCGCAGGCCCCGATCGTGATCAGAACTCGCGACTGGCGGCGGACCTCGTGGATCCGTTCCACATCGGCGGGCGTGGTGATCGAACCTTCGACCAGTGACACGTCATAGGGTCCGGCCACCGTGGCGCTCGACGCCTCGGGGAAGTAGGCGATGTCGACCAGTCCGACAAGATCGAGCAGCTGAT
>Ga0224512_10000303_pt1 | contig 52287 bp, 45 predicted proteins | sample SF_May12_sed_USG_4_FD_169103 | JGI IMG/M metagenome (GOLD analysis project Ga0224512, IMG submission 169103) | Sediment microbial communities from San Francisco Bay, California, United States - SF_May12_sed_USGS_13 | ecosystem: Environmental > Aquatic > Marine > Sediment | place: USA...
AGCCTTTTTTTCCTGCGAGTGGGGAATGATTCTTTCGCCGGGCGCGGCTCGGGTAAACAGTGTTTTTCCGTGATGTCGCTAGACGGTCGTTGGGATCCATCGCATCTTCAGAGCGCAACCAGCGAGCACACTCTTTCCAAGCAGAGGCGATAGTTGTACAAAAAGAAAATGCTCCTCGATGTTCGACAGTAACAAATTGAAAAAAAACGATAAACAGGATTAGGACTGGAGCGAGTGTATGGAAACAATGTACTTCGTGCTAAGTTTTGGAGCCAACGCGCCTTTCGTCCAGAGGCAAAAATCGTAGTTAACTCACTGACTATTATGGAGATTTCCTTTCGGTTTCGCGGCTTGGCACGGCAGTTGCGTAGCTAAGGGTGAACACGAATTATTGACTGGACGAAGGAGAGCGCCATGACAACGTTAAGAAAAGTGCTGGTCGTTGACGATGATCCGGTGATCGGCAGGAGTTTCGACCGGGTTCTTTCGGGCAAAGGGTATGCAGTGATCACCGCCCGGGACGGCGAAGAGGCGTTGCGCAAACTCAATGAAGAAGCCTACGACGTGGTGTTCACCGACATCAAGATGCCGGGCATGAGTGGTCTGGAAGTTGCCGAGCGGGTCAAAGCGCGTCAGCCGTGGCTGCCAGTCGTCATCGTGACGGGCTACGGCACCGACGAGAACGAAGCCAAGGCGGAAGCAGCCGGGGTGTCGGGGTTCCTGCGCAAGCCGCTGTCTCCTGAGATGATCGAGGGCAGCACCGAGAACGCGCTGCTCGAGAAAGCGGCACACGCGGCCCCGGAAGAGGCGCCTGCAGTAGTGGCCGAGCCACGTTCGATTGGGCGCGTCCTGAAGAACATCGCGCTCTTCTTCGCGGCTCCGTTCGTGGGTCTTGCCTACATCATTGCCTTCCCGGTCGTCGGGCTCGGCATGCTGGTGTGGATGGGCGGCAAGGCGCTGATGAAGCATGACGTTGCGCGGAAGTTCGCGCACATTGCAAAAAACATCTGCCTCTTCATCGCTGCGCCGTTCATCGGGCTCGCCTACATCCTGATCTTCCCGGTGGCCGGGCTTGCGATGCTCGCCTGGATGGGTGGCAAGGCTCTGATCAGACGGTAGTGCGAAGAGCGGTGGCAAAGCGCTAAGATAGGTATCACGCAGCAGGCCGATCTCGAACGGTACTCGAGCAGACCATACCGGGGGGCGTAAGCCCCCCGGCCTTGCGCAAACGAAGCAGGCCGGAATCGACGAAGATCCCCGATGTTCGCCCGGAGAAAACAACAATGAGCAGAGCGACATTCCCCGGTGGTTTGATTGCCAGCGTAGCATCGCTTCTACTTTTCCTTTCCTTCGGCCTGATGGCCGCAGAGCCCGATCCGGCAGCCGCCTTGTCCGACGCGGACAAACAGTGCCTCGGCTGCCATGGCAGCGAAGGAATGACAAAGGATCTGCCGAACGGCGCGAAGCTGTCATTGCACATTGCTGCGCCGGCGTTCGCCAAGTCGGTGCACAAGGCGATCGGCTGCGCAGCCTGCCATGCCGGCATCGATCCAAGCAAGCACCCCGGCGTCCAGCGCGAAATCAAGGATTCCCGCGAGTACTCGATCGCCATGACGGCGGTCTGTCGCCAGTGCCACGACGAGGCATTCAAGCATTACGAAGGCAGCAAGCATGCCAATCTGCAGCGCCAGGGCAGGAACGTCGCCCCGGTCTGCACCGACTGCCACGGCTCCCACGCTGTGACACCCAAGACGGCCTATAAAACGTGCGTCGGCTGCCACGCGGCCGACATGAACGGCCATCAGCAGTGGCTGCCAAACGCCCCACTGCATCTCGAGGCCGTTTCCTGCGCCGCTTGCCACGCACCGACGGTGCAGCGCATGGTGGATCTCAGGTTCTACGACAGCGCCGCGAAGAAATGGATCGTGGAGACCGAGGACAACGTGCAGTTCGAGAAACTGGCGAAGTCCATGGACGCCGACAACAACGGACTCGATGCGCGCGAGTTGCGCGACCTGGTGCGCCACGTCAATGACGGAGAAATCGCCGGCCCCAAGACACTGCGCGGCAGAATCGAATTGCGCGCTGACATCGAGGCGCACCGGCTTGCCGAGAAATCCCAGGCGCTGCGTGCGTGCGACAACTGCCATCGCGGCGGCGCCGAGCCGTTCCAGAATGTCGCTGTATCCGTGGTCGCATCTGACGGGCGGCCGTTGCGCTACAACGCGCATAAGGAAGTGCTGAGTTCGCTGCTTTCGGTCGAGACTCTGCGCACCTTCTACGCCATCGGCGGCACGCGCACCGAACTCCTCGACGTGCTCCTCATATTGGCGCTGATCGGCGGACTTTCCGTGCCGATCGGTCACCAAATGATGAAGCGTATCGTGCAAAGCCGCGAGAAAGCGAGCGCCGCGGCAGGTTCGCCCGGGGGCAGCGGCACCGGCGCCGACAACAAGAACACGTAGACGGAGACGCGATCATGGAAAGAATTTATGTTCATCCTCTGCCCGTCAGGATCTGGCACATGATCAACGCAGCCGGGTTCGTGCTGATGATTCTTACCGGCACGCAGATCCGCTACGTGGGGTTGATCGACATCCTCGAGTTCAAGACGGCCGTCAACTGGCACAACTGGATCGGCTTCGTCCTCATCGGAAACTATTTCATCTGGCTGCTTTTTTATCTCTTCTCCGACAAGATCAAGGTCTATCATCCGGAGCTGAGCCCGACCGAACATTTCCGCAAGAGCTTTCGCCAGATGCAGTATTACGGTTACGGGATTTTCAGGGGCAGCCCGAACCCGCATCAGGTCAGCGCTTACGACAAATTCAACCCGATGCAGAGCATGATGTACCAGGTCGTCATGATGCTGCTCGTGCCGGTGGTGTTCTTCACCGGGATCCTGCTGTGGGACGTGACCCGCTTCTATGGGCTTGTAGAACTGTTCGGTGGGGTGCGGGTAATCGATACGGTGCACGTGCTGATCTACATTTTCTGCGTCTTCTTCATTATTTTTCACATTTACATGGGCAGCCTTGGGCACACGGTGTCAGCGCATTACAAGGCGATGTTCGTGACGGGCTACGAAGAGGTGCCGGGCGAGCACGCCGGGGAGAAACCTGAAGGCAATACGCCAGCTGCCTAGCTGTGCAGCGGCGGACCTGCATTCGGTCAGGGTTCTGCAGCGGCGTCGCGTTCCGATGTGGTTCCGCGGATGCGGATCTGATACTTCTTCATGAGCGCCTGGAAATTGGCGCGCTGCATGCCGGTTTCTTCGGCGCTGCGCGTAACGTTCCAGCCGTTTCGCCTGAGCGCTTCGAGGACGAAGCGTTTCTCGATCTCCTCAACTGACTTTTCCCGCGCGACTTTCTTCAGGTGCTTCAATTCCTCGCTCGTGCGCGGCACCTCGATCTCGGACAGGGCCGGGGTGTCGATGATGTTAGCCAGGTGCGCGCGGCGTATGACTTTGCCGCTGGCAAGGATCATTGCGCGGTGCACGGCGTTCTCCAGTTCCCGAACGTTTCCCGGCCAGTCATGGTTCACGAGCGCGTTCATGGCACCCTCGGACAATTCGGTCACTTCCTTGCCGAGTTCGCTCCTGAACACATTGAGGAAATGGAACGCCAGCGCGGGGATGTCCGCGGGGCGTTCCCGCAGCGGTGGCACCAGGATGGGAAAAATATTGACCCGGTAGTAGAGATCCTCACGGAAGCTTCCCGCCGCTATCATCGCCTTGAGATCTTTGTTGGTAGCCGTGACCAGGCGGATATTGGTGGTCTGGGTGCGCGTATCGCCAACCGCCCGAAACTCCCGTTCCTGCAGCACCCGCAGAAGTTTTGCCTGTGTCGAGAGGGAGATATTGCCGATCTCGTCGAGGAAAAGCGTGCCCCCGTCGGCGATTTCAAACATGCCGCGCTTGTTCGACACCGCGCCAGTGAACGAGCCCTTGATATGCCCGAAGAGCTCGCTTTCGAGCAGGGTTTCGCTGAGCGAGTTGCAGTCAACCGCAACGAAAGGCTTGTCTTTCCTCAGGCTGTTGTAGTGGATGGCACGGGCAATCAGTTCCTTGCCGGTGCCGCTCTCCCCGGTGATGAGCACCGTGCTGTTGGTGGGCGCGCACTGGGCGATCAGCCGGTAGACGCTCTGCATCGGCGGGCTCGAGCCGATGATGTTCTCGAATCGATACTTGGAGCTCACCTCGCTCTTGAGGTTGAGGTTTTCCTGCAGCAGTCTGCGTCGTTCCAGCGCACGCTCGACCACCAGTTTGAGCTCCTCCGGCTCGAATGGTTTGGGCAGGTAGTCGAAGGCGCCGAGTTTCATCGCGCGCACGGCCACGTCGATTTGGGAGAGCCCGGTGATCATGATGACATCGATATCCGGGTGAGATTCCTTTACCCGCTGCAACACCTCTAGGCCGTCCATCTCCGGCATCATGATGTCCAGAATTACGATGTCGAAATGGCTTTCCTCGATTCGGCGCAGCGCGTCGGGGCCGTTGTTCACCGTCTCCAGTTCAAAATTGCCGCCGTCAAGTATGCGCAGGCAGCTCTTGAGGATGATCTCTTCGTCGTCGACTACCAGGATCCGGGCGCTCATAGTGCAGGCGGCTCCTCGCGCCTCCGGCGCCTTGCCAGCGCCTGCGCGATCAACTGAAGGATCTCGTCCGGTTCGAATGGCTTGGGCAGATAACCGAAGGCGTCCAGTTCGCGCGCGCGCAAAGCTGTCTCGGTTTGCGAAAGCCCCGTGCAAATAATCACTTCGCTGTCCGGGCGCGTATGCTTCACGTGCTTCAGCACTTCCAGGCCGCCGATTTGCGGCATCATGATATCCACCACGAGCACGTCGTAGGGCGTGTCGTCGATTTTTTTCAGCGCTTCGAGACCGCCCCTGGCCACATCTACATCGTAATCAGTGTCAGCCAGGATTCGCAGGCAGCTCTTGACCACGATCTCCTCGTCGTCAACGATCAAAATGCGCGCGCTCATGCCGGATTCCTGTCACCGGGAAACCCGGCTGTTTCAGCGTCGGGTTTTACCGGCAGATAGACGCGGAAGGTGGTTCCTTCGCCGACTGTGCTGTCGACCTCGATCAGCCCACCGTGTGCCCTGACGATGCCGTGGCTCACCGACAAGCCGAGCCCAGTGCCTTTGCCCACTTCCTTGGAGGTGAAGAAGGGATCGAAAATCCGCTGCAGGTTCTTCTCGGAAATTCCGCAGCCGGTATCCGTGATCGAAATTTCCACCATGGGCACGGGCTCGGCCAGTGGGTCGGCGCGTTTCGGCTCCTGCGCAATCCGCGTGCGCACGTTGATCGTGCCTTTTTTATCGATCGCCTGCTGTGCATTGACCAGCATGTTCATCACAACCTGCTTGATCTGGTCGGCATCGACCCACACCGGCGGCAGGCTAGTGTCGAGTTCTTTCCGGATCTCGATGTCGCGCAGGTGGGCGGGGCGTTCGATGAGCCGTTCGGTCTCCTCGATGATCTGATTGAGGTCGGAGAATTTTTTCTCCGGTTTCTTCTCGCGCGCGAAATCGAGCAGCCGGCGGATGATCACGGCACAGCGTTTGGTTTCCTGGATGACGAGATCCATATCTTCCGCATCGGGGCTGCCGTCCCGCATTTTTTTACGCAGCAGATTCGAGAACGTGAGTATTCCTGTCAGCGGATTGTTCAGCTCATGGGCGATGCCCGCTGCGAGCAGGCCGACGGAAGCGAGTTTCTCGCCGCGCGTAGCCTCGGCTTCAGCAACACGCAGTTGCTGCGTTCTGGTCTTCACTTTTTCTTCGAGCGTCTGAGCCCACATCTTGCGTTCCAGATGGGAATCGCGCAGTGCCGCGGTCATGCTGTTGAACGAATTGGCCAGCTGCCCCAGTTCATCGGCGCTTCTGACCGGGATGGTCTGGTCGAGGTCTCCCGAAGAGAGGTGCTTGGCGCCGGTCTCGAGGTCGCGCAACGGCAAATGAACCAGGCGGTGTACGAGGAAGCTTACGCTCAATGCCGCAAAGATCACAAAGCCGAGTGACAACACGGCAAGTGTGATGGCGTTATCGCGCAGGGTTCGGTCCATGGCTTCCAGTGAGTAGGCGACGTCCAGAACGCCGAGCACTGACTGGGCCTTGGTATGCTGGTGGCAGGCGGCGTTGTAACACGACGGCTCGTTGCGGATCACTTCCATGTTGGCAAGCAGGTGCGTACCGTCGGGGCTCTCAAACACGCGTGACCGCTTGTTCTGGGGGATGCGCTCGAGCGGCTTTTCGCTCTGGTGACAGTGGAAGCAGGCTTCGGCTTCCCGGTTGACGATTAGGCCGACGTCGGGCGGGTAGGACGAGTGAATGATGCGGCCGTCTTTGTTGAATATCCGCACCCGGTCAATTGGCTCCTGATTGACCACGTCGTGGATTATCCTGTCGACGTAGGCCGGCTGGTTTTGCAGCATGGCGAAACGCGTACTCTTCGAGATCACCCCGGAGAGCTGGCTGACGTGGTTTGCCGCCTGGTCCAGGAGTTGATCGCGCTGGTGACCGATCACGAGCACGATGAAAACCAGCATGACGACAACGAGCGTCACTGCTACGTAGGCACCCACTTTGAAACTAAGCGTTCCGGGCCGCATCGCTGCTCATACTTTTCACACTGTTGGGCAGCTGACCGAACGTCTTGCCGCCCGGTCACCGCCTTTATGCACCAACCCCTTGATTACGTTCGTGGTTCTAAGCACGTTACTACCGTAGCAAGTCTTCAACACCCGCGTATTGACCCTTATCAAGAGAAATGGAGTCGGGGCAATTTTCCCGATATTCATTGCTGGCCTCGTTGCTGAATCTGCCCGGAAGCGCCTTGATCGGGGGCGGCGGCATTGCCATCATGGCGGGAACTTGCCGGCTTGATTCGTCCCCCAAGTATCGGCCGCTCATCGCAGTCGCGATCCTGCCAGGGCTGATCCTGGTCATGCTCTCGGCATAACGGTTTATTTCAAAGAGATCTCCATACGGCCCTTGGAGAAGCGGCGGGAGCATTGACAGATCAGAGTTCCGCCGCATAAGGCGCGGCGGTATCATGGGAGTGGGAAATCGCAGCTAGGCCACGACCTTTTGGCATACGGAGGAAAGATGACCGACCTACCGAAATGGGAGCTCAGCCATATCGGCATCTTCGTCAACGACATGGACAAGATGCGCGAATTCTACACGCGGCTCCTCGGGTTCAGGGTAATGGACGCGGGCGAGATCAGGAACGGCCAGCGCCTGACGTTCCTGAGCAAGGACCCGAAGGACCATCACCAGATCGTGATGGTTACCGGGCGCCAAAAGGGAACGCCGTCCACGATCAACCAGCTCACCTTCCGCGTCGCCTCGATCAAGGAGGTCAGGGCAATGCATGATCTGGCGGTTTCCAACAAAGTCGAGGGGGTCGATCCCGTGGACCACGGCAACGCGTGGTCGGTCTACTTCCTGGACCCGGAGGGTAACCGGCTCGAGTTCTTCTGCGACACGCCGTGGTACGTCGCGCAGCCGCATCGCGTGCCGCTGGACTTCTCGCTTTCCGACAAGGAAATCGAGGAGGCGACACACAAGAGGATCGCGGACGATCCGACAACGCGTCCCTTCGCGGACTGGCGCGCTGAGAAACGCCGCGAGTTCGGATCCGCGAACTGAGGCGACCCGCATCGAGGCGCAGGGAGTTGGAAAGCAGCGCATCCGGTCGTTTTGCTATGCACGCCCACAATGCGCACTCTAACGAGAACCGGCATGCGGATACCGGTTTGGGATAGGGAGGAATGTCGATGAAAACCTGGAAGGAATTGCCCCGGCTTGCGCTGCTCGTCGCGCTGCTCGCGCTGCTGCCGGCCCAGGCGCAAAACTACCCGAGCCGGTTACTGCGGGTGATCGTGCCGCTCGCCGCTGGCGGCGGCATGGATACGGTCACGCGCAGCCTGGCGCGAAAGCTCGCCGAGAGCCTCAGACAGAACGTCGTCGTAGACAATCGTCCCGGCGCCGGAAGCCTGATCGGCCTCGGAATCCTGGCCGGGTCGACGCCGGACGGCCGCACCCTCATGATGGTCAGTGCGACGACGGTAATACATCCGATCCTGTACAAGTCGCGCTTCGACATCGTGCGCGATTTCACGCCGACCTCGTCGGCGGGCGCATCCAGATGTCATTTGCGACCATTATTTCATCGCTCGCTCACGTGAAGACCGGACGCCTGCGTGCGCTGGCGGTGACGCCTGGCAAGCGTGCGCCGGCACTGCCGCACATTCCCGCCCTGTCCAAAGCGGGGGTCGATCTCGTCGTGATGAACTGGTACGGCCTGATTGCTCCGGCGGGGACTTCGAAGTCCGTCATCAACCGGATCAGCGTCCAGACGGCGAAAGCGATGAAATTGCCCGATGTGAGGAAGCGCCTCGTCGCCGAGGGCTCGGAGGCGGTCGGCAGCTCGCCTCAGGATTTTTCAGCTCACATCCGAGCCGAGCGCGAGCGGTGGAGCAAGGTAATCCAGCAGGCCGAAATTCGCGGCAGGTAACAGTAGGAAAATGTAGTCATCCACTTACCTTAGGGTCAAATCAGGCGGTCAAATTAAGCCTGTCGCCCCCGTCCCCCGTTTAATGCGACGACGGATGCGCTATGCGACATCCTTGATTAGTTCGAATGCGACAGGCTCGACAGGCCTTCGTCGAGCGCTTCGATCCAGTGCCGCACCGGAAGCGCGGTCGCGCCCTGCAGGTGCATCTGGCAGCCGATGTTGGCGGTGAGAATGGCGGTGGGATTGCCGCTCGCGAGGGCTGCGGTCTTGTTGGCGAGCAGGCGCTGTGAGAGCTCGGGCTGCAGAACCGAATAGGTGCCGGCAGAGCCGCAGCAGAGGTGTGCGTCGGGAACGTCCGTCAGCGAGTAGCCTAGCGAAGTCAGCAACGACTCCACTGTGCCTCTCAATCTCAGCCCATGCTGAAGCGAGCAAGGCGAATGGAAGGCTACTCGCGGACGAGGGATCAGGGATGAGGGATGAGGGATGAGGGACTTTAGCTTCGCGCCTTCGGCGGAAATAATCTCGCTGATGTCCTTCGCTAGCTCCGAGATGCGCTTTGCTTTGTCGGCGTACGCTGGATCGCTGGCAAGGAGGTGGCCGTAGTCCTTCACGGTCACACCGCAGCCGCTGGCGGTGCTGACAATGGCTTCGGCACCGGCCTCGATCCGCGGCCACCACGCGTCGATATTGCGGCGCATGAAGCCGAGCGCTTCCTCCAGGACGGAAAGATGAAGTGATACGGCCCCGCAGCAGCCGGCGTTGGGCACGTGCGCGAACGTGATGCCCACCCGATCGAGGACTCGTGCGGCGGCGACGTTGGTATGCGGCGATGCGCTCGATTGCGCGCAGCTCTCGAGCAGCAGCATCGAGCGCGCGTGACGGGCAGCAGGCCACGGCTTGGGCGCAGCAGCGCGCGCGGGCACTTTGCGCCGCAATGCCTGCGGCAGCAGCGGGCGGGCGAGTTGCCCCAGGCCTACGAGCGGATCGAAGAGCCAACGGCTCGGTATTACCGCACGCAGCAGTTTGCGCTGGGCGGCCTCAGTCGGCGTGCGGCCGACTCGCTCCTCCACCACCTGCCGTCCGATCTCGAGCAGGCGGCCGTAGCGCACGCCGGTCGGACACGTGGTCTCGCACGAGCGGCACGTGAGACAGCGGTCGAGGTGGAGCTGGGTTTTCGCGCTCGGGGCCGTGCCCTCCAGCACCTGCTTTATCAGGTAAATGCGCCCGCGCGGGCCGTCGAGCTCGTCGTTCAGCAGCTGGTAGGTCGGGCAGGTCGCCGTGCACATGCCGCAATGCGTGCACTTGCGCAGGATTGCTTCCGCCTCTTTTCCTTCGGCGGTGTTCTTGATGAACGGAGCAAGGTTGGTTTGCATGTGTTAATCAACCGCCAAGGCGGCAAGAAAAACCGAGCAAGCTGCAGATAAACGCAGATAAACACAGATCTGCATATACAGAAAACCCTGAACCCGGAACCCGGAACATTGTTTATTGGCCGCCGATGAACGTCGATGAACGTCGATGAACGCCGATCAATTCATCACTGCCTAAACCGTTGTCCTTCATCCTTCATTCCTCATCCCTCATCCCTCATCCTTTCCCGACCAGCCGATCACGTTAGAGTCGCGAAAACCCGCTTGCGGTACTCAACCACGAACTGCAAGGTGCGCAGCAGCGCGTGGTGCTCGGGCACAGCGTTCTCCGCGATCTTCTTGTCGGACAGCTCCTCGAGGATCTCGCGCATGAGGTCGGAGACGAGCAGTACTTTTGCCCCGCCCAGGGTAGGGTGGTTGACCTTGCTCCCGAAGGCGAGCACCGCGATTTGCTCGACCTCCGGCGGCAGCTCGAACCCGGGAAAGAACTCGGGAATGTATTTCCGGCCGGCCTGGAATTTCTTGCGGAAGCGCCGCTCGCGCGTCTGCCAGCTTTCTGCGTCCATCGAGGGCTCGACGTGCACCAGATGAGAACTCAGCGGGTTGAAAGCCACGACATCGAGCTCGCACTCATAGCCCCCCACGCGCCGCTTTCCGACCGCCACGTTCCGGCGCACGAAGTAGCCGCGGTATTCGTACCACTCCGCCACCAGCTGCTCAAGAAAATTGTTCGCCACGGCTCAACTCGCTGACCGGTAACAGGTCACCGGAAACCAGTGATGAGTACTGGTGATGTATAAGGTCCGTGCGGTTTTCATCACCATTTCCCATCACCAGTTTTCATCACCATTAATCATCACCATGTATCAGAAATTCGGATACATCCGGCCCGGATTCAATATTCCGGCGGGATCAAAAGCCTCTTTGAGACGACGGTGGATCTTGGCCAGGCCGGGGGAGAGGGCTTGAAATACGCCAGCCGTCTTGTTGGGGGCGCGGAACAAGGTGGCGTGGCCACCCGCGCGTGCAGCGGCCTCGCGGATCACCTTCGCGTCAGCGTCTGATCTGAGCCAGCGCAATGCGCCGCCCCACTCGATCAGCTGTGGTCCGGACAGGTCGAGTGGCGGTGTCGTGGATCTTACCGATAACCGCCATAACGGTTGATTACCCGCGAAGAACGCGGTGCTCTGTTCGCGTAGGCCGTTCCAGAATTGAGCGGCCTTCGCCGCATCCATCCTGTCGCCGCCGATTTTCTTGATGGCCGCATCCACGGCGCTGGGCGCGCCTGAGAGCCGCACCGCCAGCTCGCCCGCACGGTAAGCCGTTGCGGTGACCGGGAGTGGCTTGCCAGCCCATTCGTTCATGAGCGTAACGGCCTGGTCGGGGGCGGCCGCGAGCCTGAGCGTGGCTTCGGCCGCCGGGGAGGGCAAGACCTTGAGCGAGACCTCGAGGATCACACCCAGCGTGCCGAGCGCGCCGACGGTCAGGCGCGAGACGTCATAGCCCGCGACGTTTTTCATCACCTCGCCGCCGAAATGAAGCTCGGAGCCTTTGCCATCCATGATCCGCACGCCGAGCACGAAGTCGCGCACGGCGCCGGCGTACGCCCGCCGTGGCCCGGACAGCCCGGCGGCAACGCAGCCACCGAGGGTGGCGATTTTCTCCTCCGTTGCAGCAGGCACAAGGGTCCACTCTCCTGCTCCCGGTGGCGAAGGGACCGCGGGCGGGAGCACATAATCGAAGTGCGGCGGCTCGAACGGGAGCAGCTGGCCTTTCTCCTGGAGCGCGGCTTCGATCTCGGTGAGCGGCGTGCCGGCGCGCGCGGTGATCACGAGCTCGGTCGGCTCGTAGGAAACGATCCCGCGCAAAGGCTTTGTGTCGAGAACATCGCCGCGTCTCTCGCCGCCGTAGAAGTCCTTGGTTCCACCGCCACGGATGCACAGGGGCCGCCTCCGCGACGCCGCGTCACGAATCAGCCGCGAGAGATTATCCACAATATCTTGCATAGCAATGAACGACGAGCGGCGTCCTGTTCAAAGTTCCAGGTTCAAAGTTCCCAGTTGAAAGTCAGACCATCGAATACCAACGCTCTATAACGTTAAACCTCAAACCTGAAACCTGGAACCGGTTAGTCAAAACCGGGGCAGCTCGGGAAACTTCTCCTGCCCGCGGTGCACGTGCATGCGCCCGTACTCGACGCAGCGGCGCAACGTTGGCACTGCTTTCCCTGGGTTTAGAAGACCTTCCTCGTCAAACGCCCGCTTGACCGCGTGGAAGGCCTCGAGCTCGGCGGAGGAGAATTGCACGCACATCTGGTTGATCTTCTCGACGCCGACACCGTGCTCGCCGGTGATCGTGCCGCCGACTTCCAGGCACAGCTCGAGAATCTCGGCGCCAAAAGCCTCAGTGCGTTCCAGGGCGCCGGGCTGGTTCGCGTCGTAAAGAATGAGAGGATGCAGGTTGCCATCACCCGCATGGAACACGTTCGCGCAGCGCAGCCCGTATTTTCCTTCCATCGCCGTGATCCGGCGCAGGACCTCGCCCACTCGCCTCTTCGGGATCGTGCCGTCCATGCAGTAGTAGTCGGGCGAGATCGCTCCCGCAGCCGGAAACGCCGCCTTGCGCCCAGCCCAGAAACGGAGCCGCTCGGCCTCGTTACGCGAGACCTGCGATTGCACGGCGCCGCTTTTCTCCATCACCTCCTGAATGCGCCGGATGTCGTCCGCCACTTCCTCGGGCGTGCCATCGGACTCGCACAGCAGCACGGCCGCAACGTCGGTGCGGTACCCCGCTTTTGCAAATCCCTCCACCGCGCGGGTGGCAGCCTGGTCCATCATCTCGAAGCCCGCGGGCACGATACCGGCGGCAATTACGCTCGCCACGGCCTCGCCGGCCTTCGCGAGGTCATCGAACGAGGCCATCACCACCCGCGCGTACTCCGGTATTGGCAGCAACCGCACCGTAATCTCGGTTACGACGCCGAGCATCCCCTCGGAGCCGGTCATCAGCGCGAGGAGGTCGTAGCCCGCGGCGTCGAGCGCATCGGCGCCAATCTCCAGCATGTCGCCGTCGATGGTCGCAACGCGTAGCTTGAGTATGTTGTGTACGGTGAGGCCGTACTTCAGGCAGTGGATGCCGCCGGAATTCTCGGCGACATTGCCGCCGATGCTGCAGGCAAGCTGGCTCGACGGATCCGGCGCGTAGAAAAGCCCGTGGCCTGCAACCGCTTCTGATATGGCGATATTACGCACCCCGGGCTGCACGCGAGCAATACGCGCCGGATAATCGACATCAAAAATTCGCGTAAACTTTGCGAGCGAGAGAAGCACGCCGTTGCCGAGCGGGAGCGCACCGCCCGAGAGACCGGTGCCCGCACCGCGGGCAACCACCGGGACTTTGCGCGCACAACATTCCTTCAAAATGCGACAGACCTGCTCCTCGGTCTCCGGCAGCACTACAACCATCGGCACCTGGCGATAAGCGGTAAGCCCGTCGCACTCGTAGGGCTTCACGTCTTCCTGCGCGAACAGCACGGCTGCCTCGGGCAGGAAGGCGCGGAGCGCCGACACAACCGCACGCTGGCGCTCAAGGTCGATTGCGATCTGTTCTATCGGCGCCGTCATTCGAACGTTCCCGGGGCTATCGCCAAAACCGGATTATAGCCGCCGATGCTCCCCCAGTGACCAGAGCGTGATGAGTGACGGGTGATGGGACTGACCCCTGTAACCCGTAAATAATGGTTTGTTTCTCTCCGCGTGCTCCGCGGTTCAATCATCTGTGTTTATCTGCGGCTGAAGTCGATTCACGTTTCACGTTTCACGATTCGCGGGAACGTATGACCTTGCCGGGATTGAGGAGATCGCGCGGGTCGAGCGCTTCCTTAAGCGCGCGCATGACGCTCATGGCGTCGCCATGCTCGGCGTCGAGGTAATCGAGCTTGCCGATGCCGACGCCGTGCTCGCCGGTGCACGTGCCGCCCATCTCGAGCGCGCGCGATACGACGCGCCGGTTGATGGCCTCGGCTTCCTCGAGCTCGGCTGAGCGCGTCTCGTCGACCGGGATCACCAGGTGAAAGTTGCCGTCGCCGACATGCCCGAACAGCGCCACCGGCATGGAGGCGCGCGCGATGTCCTCGTTGGTTGCTGCGATGCATTCGGCCAGCCGCGAGATCGGTACGCAGACGTCCGTGGTGAACGCGCGGCTTCCCGGCCGCACCTGCCGACACGCCGGGTAAGCGTCGTGCCGGGCCTGCCAGAGGCGGTTGCGGTCTTCCTGCCGTGTTGCCCAGTCGAAGTCCATTCCGCCCAGCTCTTTCGCGATCTCCTGCACGGTGCGCGCCTGCTCTTCCACGCCCGCCGGCGTGCCGTGAAACTCCATGAACAGCATCGGCGCTTCGCGCAGGGAGAGCTTGCTGTAGCGGTTGACGGCTTGCACCGTCAGCGTGTCGAGCAGCTCGCAGCGCGCAACGGGCACACCGAGCTGGATCGTCTGGATCACAGTGCGCACCGCCGCATCCACCGTGGGAAAGGCACAGACGGCCGCGGAAACCGCTTCGGGCTGGGGATGCAGCCGCAGCGTGATCTCGGTGATGATGCCAATCGTGCCTTCAGAGCCCACGAAAAGACGCGTGAGATCGTAGCCCGCGGAGGACTTGCGCGCCCGCCCGCCGGTGTGGATCACCCGTCCGTCGGCGAGCACAACGGTGAGCCCGAGCGTGTTCTCCCGCATCGTTCCGTAACGCACCGCGTTGGTTCCGGACGCGCGGGTGGCGGCCATGCCGCCGATGGTGGCGTCGGCCCCGGGATCGATCGGAAAGAACAGGCCCGACCCATGCAGGTGTTGATTGAGCTGCTTGCGCGTCACGCCGGCCTCGACTGTGGCGTCGAGATCGTCCACATGAACGTCGAGGACGCGGTTCATGCGCGAGAGATCGAGGCAAACCCCGCCATGGATCGCGAGCACGTGGCCTTCGACCGAGGTGCCGACGCCAAACGCGATCATTGGAACGCCATCGCGGGCGCACAGCCGCGCGATCTCGGCGACTTCCGCTGTGCTGGTCGGAAAGGCCACGGCGTCGGGCGGCGCGGGCGGGTGGGCCGATTCATCCCTTCCGTGCTGCTCGCGCGCGGCGGCCGAGGTGGTAAAGCGATCACCCAGGCGCACGCGCAGCTCCCCGAGCAGCGCTTCGGGTAGGAGCTCGCGAGGACGGGCGCGATGGTGGGTCGAAAGGGTCACGGCGCACCGATCGAACAGCTTGAAGTGGACACCGTCCGGTTGCCTCGGCTACGGCGAAGCTTTTTGGCTACAGGAACGGCGCGGCGCGCTTGATCAGTTCGTCGAGCCCAGGCTCTTTCGCGTTGCGTGGCTTTCCGGGGTGGATAATGGAAACTTGGCAGCTCTCGGCCGCTTCCACCAGTTCGCGGTACGTGCCCGCATTGATATCCGCTATATAAGCCTGTTTGTTGGCGTCGTAGGCGAACATGCGGTTGTTGAGGATCGTGCATTCGTTGCAAGTCGTGCAGCGCGGGGTTTCGATGGAGGGCTCGTCTGAGGGCGGTTCCGGTTCCACCGCTTCGGCTGTGACCGTGGCGGGGGCGGCGGGGGCCGGCGCGGACGCAGCGCCCGCCACGGGACCAGCAGCCACGGGAATAGCAGCCGTCGGTGCCGGGGTGGCCGATCTTGCCTCCCGCCACAGCGCCTCGATCTCCTTTTGCTTCGCTTCTTCCCAGGCCTTGCGCTCGCGCGCAAGCAGTTTTTCCGCCTGGGAGCTGTGAATGCCGCCCAGCTCCTGCAGGCTGTGCCACATCTCGCTGCAGCGGTTCGCACCGAGCATCAGCTTGTCGTGAACGATGGCGCGCTGGAGCCGGTTTTGCTCGTCAACCATCGGCAAATAGGGAACCTCATCCGGTGTCATGCCCGTGTCTTCCGCAAGGCCCTGGGCAAGCGGAACCATGCTGCCGTTCCAGTCCGCCCGCGGGACCGCCGCGAAGTGCATGGCGTAACGCGGATCACAGGCTACGAAATCGACGAAGGTGAAGGCCAGCTTCTCCTCGATGCGTTGATGCGCCTCGTCCTCGTAGGCGAAGCGCTCCACGGGCCAGTCCTGCTCGGGCTGGGGATTGCCGTCCAGGCTGAAGCGTGCCGCCCAGTTCGGCCCTGCCGACGGATCGTAGGCAAAGGCCGGGAACGCGCGTGATTGCATCGCAGCTGCCGCAGCAAGGTAGGGCGGAAGCCCGTTCGCGCTTCCCGCGGCGCCCGAGTAGACGCTGAACAGCGCCGGCCCGGTCTGTGCCATGCCTTTGAAGATGTGCTCCCGCGCCTGGTACAGGTTGGAAGCGCTCGACTGCATCACGAAGACGTCGCTCAGGCCGAGCGCCATGCTCGCGAGGCGCAGGCTGCGCAGGTTGAGCGAGAAGCGGGCGCCGGCGTTCGTGAGCGGCGGCAGCAGATCATCGGTCTGAAGCAGGACTTTCACCGGCAAGCCGCTCGCGAGAACATCGATCAGCGTTGTGAGTTCCGAGTCGGGCATTTCGGCTGCCCGCATATAGACGAGATAGTCCGGGAAGAGGCGCACGTCTTTCGGACCGAGCGCGTTTTCATCGAACTGCTCGAAAAGCAGGTCGTGAGCGGGTTCGATGTAGCGACCCTCGATCTCGAGTTCCGCGGTGGCGATGGCCTTGACGAGCTCGATCAGCTCCGGCAGGCGGCTACGGAAAGCCGCCAGCGCGTCGGTGCAGGTCTCGAACACGAATCCGTGCGGTTGCGCGCCGCCCGGCTCGTCGCTGCGGCCACCTGGTAGCACGAATCGTTGCGACTGCAGCACGGCAAGCACCCGGTTGATGCGCTGGCGCCGGCTTTCGGGCAAGGTATCCTTGGCAGCGTTTCGCGTGAGCAGGCGCGACATGGCGTCGAAGTCGAAGGCCTGCTCGTGAGCCGGCCCGATGGAAGACCTCAGGTTCTTGCTGCTTATTCCCGCTGCGGACCGGGCGAAGTCTGCGCTCAGAATGTCCGAGAGCTTGAGAACGAGCCGGTCGATTTCCTCACGCAGGCTGCGGGCCTTGCGCGCCTGCACGGCCTTCCAGGCATGAACGAAAAGACGACCGGGCAGCGCCGCGTCACAGTCGATGACCTCGCCACTTTCCTTGAGAGCCGCCCGCGCCCGGTTGAGGGTCTCGGCAAGCGGGTCGTCACTCGGCGAAGCGAGGACGCGTGCGGTTTGGTCCCACAACGACAGCAGCGAACCCGCGGCGCCATCCGCAACCCGTTTGCGCATCGCGCCTTCGAGGCGTAGCACGCTGCGCCTCGTTTTCTCACCGTCGAGGCCTTGCGGGGCGACCTGGCGCAGGAGGTCATCGACGATATCCGATACCGAGCGCACCCAGCCCTTCTCGGAAGAATCGGCCGTGAGGACGAGGGGAAAATCGTACCGCAGTTGCGTCAGGTCACGGTATCCAGCCAGGAGGGCGGGGCGCAGGCCGCGCCCTTCGAGCGCTTCCAGCCCCTGGCCGACCCGGTGGCCGGTCAGGTGAAAGGCGAGATGTGCTTTGAACTCCGGTCCCATTTCAGTGGCCGACGCCGGACTTTCCTCGGTGCCAGCAGTGCCGGGGCGGGCCGTGCTGGCGCCTACGATGACGTCACGTGGCGCGTCGCGTTTCACCCGGGTCCTCCTGCGGCCACACCGTGAATTTGTCGAGCTCCGCCTCGAGCCCCTGCCGGATCCGGACCGGCGTGGTCAGCGCCGAGGGGTGGCGAGTCTCCTCGTAGCAGGGAACGTTGGGGTTGCGATAGAGGATTCCTACCGGAATCGGGTCATTCGACGAGGCGATTTCGCGCGCCCGATCGAGGTCCGAGGGGTCGTGAACACGCTGGTTCTTGTACGCTTTCCCGAGGGCGGGGCTGATCGTGAGGCCGTTCTCGTGCGTAAGCAGCAGATTCCGGTTCGGATCGTGCAGCCACGGATCGAGATGCTGTGGCAGGAATTCCGGGCAGCGCTGGATGATGCGAACGAACGAGAATCCCTTGTGGTGGAAAGCGGCCGCGAGAATGTCGTAGACCATCTCCGGGATCCAGTCCACGGCTTGCGCCACGAAGGAGACGTTCTGGACACCGAGGGTCACGGTCAGCGGATTGAGCGCCTCGAGGTAGGCGCCGTGCGGCGTCGTCTTGCTCTTGAGACCGGCGGGCGAGGTGGGTGACGCCTGCATCTTGGTCAGGCCGTAGATGTGGTTGTCGTGCAGCACCACGGTCATGTTCATGTTGTAGCGGATCGCGTGTATCCAGTGAGCGGCGCCGATGCTGCAGCAATCGCCGTCGCCGGTCGCCACGAAGACCTGCAGGTCGGGCCGCGCAAGCTTGATGCCTTCGGCGATCGGCAGCGCGCGCCCGTGGATGCCGTGGAACCCGTAGGTCTTCATGTAGTGCGGGAAGCGGCTCGAGCAGCCGATCCCGGACACAAAGACGGTTTTTTCAGGCCGCAGTTTCTCGTCGCGGCACAGGCGCTGGACGGCGGCGAGGATGGCATTGTCGCCGCAGCCGGTGCACCAGCGCGGTATGCTGGCCTGATAGCTTTCGAGGTCGTGCTCCTCCTCGTGAACCATCCGCAGCACGCATTCAGTGGCCCGCATCGTCATGTTTTCCGCCTTTCCTTCTCCAGTTTCTCCCGGATCACGCGGTAGAGGGTCCCCGGCTTGGTCGGCTGGCCCTTTACTTCGCTCCAGCAGTCGATGTCGACCAGGTAGCGCGCCCGCAGCAGCAACGCCAGCGCCGAGTAACGCCGGTTGGTCTCGTCGATGATCTCGTCCTCGAGGCGGTCGCACCAGTTGGCCTCGATCGTCATGACCTTCCGGAACCGCTGCATGATTTCCTTGATGCCTGCCGGCATCGGCTGGAGGAACGTGAGGTGCATCGAGGACACCTGGTGTCCTTCCTCGCGCAGGCGCTCGACGATCTCTTCGATGGCGCCCTTCGTGCTGCCCCAGCCGATGACGAGAAGGTCGCCGCTGTCGCCGCCGAACACGGGTGGCGTCTTCAGCGTTTTCTGCAGCGCGGCAAGCTTGAGGCTGCGATGATGGATCGCCTCTTCGTTGATCTCAGGGTCGTACGCGACGCGGCTCGCTCTGTCGTGCGCCAGGCCGGTCAGAGTGTGCATGCCGTGAGGCTGGCCCGGCACGAGGCGGCGGGCGAGGCCGGTGACGGGGTCCCAGTCGTAAGGTTTCGTTCCCTCATCAACGGCGCTCTGGTCTACCGGGGGCGCAAGCCAGGTTTCCGCGAATACCGGTCGCGGGAACGGTTGCTGGGAGGTGGCGAGATTGGCGTCGGAGAGCACGACGACGACGGTGTTGAACGTCTCGGCGATCTTGCGCGCGGTGATGATCGAGTAGAAGCAGTCCTCGATGGTGGCCGCTGCCATGACGACCTTGGGCGCATCGCCATGGCTGCCGAACAAGGCAGTGAGCAGGTCGCCTTGCTCGGCCTTGGTCGGCTGCCCGGTGCTGGGGCCGCCGCGCTGGACATTCACCACAACGAGTGGAATCTCGCACATGACGGCCAGTCCGATCGCCTCCTGCTTGAGCGAGTAGCCCGGCCCGGAGGTGATGGTGACCGCGCACTTGCCGGCGTACGACGCGCCGATCGCGAAGGCGCAGGCCGCGATCTCGTCCTCAGCCTGGTGGACGATTCCACCCACGTTCTCGAATACCTCGCTCAGGTAATGCGAGGCCGAGGTCGCGGGCGTAATGGGATACATCGCGCACACTTCCATGCCGGAGGCGAGAACGCCGAGCGCCAGAGCCGTGTTGCCATTGACCACGATCTGCGGCTCTTTGACCGGCGCGGCCGGTATGCGGTACTTGAATTCGAGATTCGTCTCGGCCCAGTCGTGGCCGGCCTCCAGCAGCGTGATATTCGACTTAACGACGCTCTCGTTTTTCTTGCCGAACGCAAATGCAATCTGCTCGCGCGCCAGCTGCAGGTCCAGGCTGTAGATGCTGCAGAGCATGCCGAGCGCGAACATGTTCTTGCCGCGGCGCGGATCGGGCACGTATTTGCGGCACTCGTGCTCCATCGGAATCTCGATCACCTTGTAGCCGTCCGCCACGAGGCGATCGTGAGTCTCGGTATAGGAAGTCGCGATCTTCGGGTCGGCATGCTCGCGCCATGCGCTTTCGAGCAGGATGATGCAGCCCGGCTTGAGTTCTCCGGCGCGCACGCGCCCGATGAGGACCTGCTCGTTGAAGGCGATGACGAGATCTGTCTCGTTGCCACCGTTCGACACGCGCTTGGAGCCAAGCCGGATGCGATTGCCGCTGGCGCCCTCGATGCTGCGTGCCGGGGGCTGAATCTCGGCCGGGATGATTTCAACGGTCCAGATCCCGTTGCCCATACGCGCGGCGATGGAGCCGAGCGACTGGCCGCAGCGTTGCGCGCCCTCGCCGGAATCGCTCACCACTTCGACGACGTGCTCGGCGAGGGTGACCGCCGTCTTCTTCTTGGCCGCGGGCCGCACGGCTGCCGGTGCCTTGGCGGAGCGATTCGATGCAAGCGTATTGTTCATGGTTGTCACGTGATTGCTGCCCGGCCTTTTTGAGTTGTCTGTCTGGTGCTCCTGCCGCTCAACCGATCCGGATGCGCGCGTAGTTGCGCTCCTCGATATCGATGCCGAACAGCTTCCCGTCGCTGCCGGCACGTTCGGGCAAGTAGATATGGTCGGTGTCACGGATTCCGAGCCAGGCTTTCATGCTGCGCGCAGCGGTGCGGCCGGCGCCCATCGCCTCGATTACGGTCGCCGCGCCGGTGACGATATCGCCGCCGGCGAACACGCCTGCCATGGAGGTGGCGAAATTTCCATCCGCCTCAATATAGCCGCGCCGATTGAGTTTCAGCTTCGAGGTCTGGCCGATGATGGGGTTCGCATTGGTCCCGATCGCAACGACCACGAGATCGGCCTCGAACTCGAACTCGCTGCCCGCGACGGGAACCGGGCGGCGGCGCCCTGACTCGTCCGGCTCGCCAAGCTCCATGCGGATGCAGCGCATGCCGCGCACGTTGTCCTTGTCGTCGCCAAGGATCTCGATCGGGTTGGTGAGCCAATGGAATTCGATGCCTTCTTCCTCGGCGTGATGGACCTCCTCCGCCCGCGCCGGGCATTCGGCGCGGGTGCGGCGGTAGATGCAGTGCACCTTGCCGGCGCCGAGCCTGAGGCATACCCGCATGGCATCCATGGCCGTGTTGCCGGATCCAATCACGGCAATGCGCTGGCCCAGCGGGATCGGGGTATCGTAGTCGGCGTCCTTGGCGCGCATCAGGTTGCAGCGCGTCAGCAGCTCGTTGGCCGAGAGCACGCCGTTCAACGAGTCGCCCGGAACGCCGAGGAAGCTCGGGTAGCCGGCACCAGTACCGATGAACACAGCGTCGAAACCCAGCTCATCGATCATCTGCTCGATGGTGAACAGCCGCCCGACCAGGGTGTTGCACTCGAACTGGACGCCAAGCCGCTTCAGGTTCTCGATCTCGGCATCGATCACTTCGTTGGGCAGCCGGAAATCGGGGATGCCGTAGCGCAGCACGCCTCCGGGCAAATGGAAGGCCTCGTAGACCGTGACCTCGCAGCCCGCCTTCGCCATGTCTGCAGCACAGGCCATGCCCGCGGGCCCGGAGCCGACGATCCCCACCCTGAAGCCCTTCGGCTCGATGTAGGGGATGCTGGTCCATCCCTCCTGGATGGCCTTATCGCCGATGAAGCGCTCGAGCCGCCCGATCGCCACGGGCTCAAGCGTCTCGCCCACAGGGCAGACACCTTCGCACTGAGTTTCCTGCGGGCAGACGCGGCCGCAGACGGCCGGTAGCAGGTTCGTGTCGCTGATGACGTCGTAGGCGCCGCGGAAATCCTTGGCGCTGATCTTCAGGATGAAGCCCGGGATGTCGATCCCGACCGGACAGCCGGGGATGCAGGCTGGATCCGGACAGAGCAGGCAGCGCTCCGCCTCATGCAACGCATCTTCGACTCGAAAGCCGTGAGCGACTTCGGCAAAGTTCTTGATGCGCTGGGCCGGTTCCTGCTCGAGAATTGGCGCACGTTTCTGGGGGATGGTGCGGATCGTCTTTTTCTTGGCCATGTCAGATTCGCTCTCGCAGCCATGGGGCAGCCGCGGCTGGGAAGGGCAACGCGCGACGGCCGGCACCGTATGCGAGCATCTTAGCCACCTTTTACTTCCTCGAAGGGATCGGGGAGGGACCCGCTGTCGTCGGCGGCACGGGACGGGGCGGAGCTGACGATCTCACGCATCCGGCAGTTTTCCGACCAGCGCTCGAGCGCGGCCTGCTCTTCCTGCTTGAAGCGCCGCAGGCGTGCCATCAAGTCGTCGAAATCGACCTCGTGCCCGTCGAAATCGGGTCCATCGACACAGGCAAACCGGATCTGTCCGCCGATCTTGACCCGGCAGCCCCCGCACATCCCGGTGCCGTCGACCATGATGGGATTCAAGCTCACGACGGTCCGAATCTTGTGCGGGCGCGTCGCCTCCGCGCAGGCCTTCATCATCACGGGCGGGCCGATGGCCACGAACTCATCGATGTTGGGATGCCCGGCGATGGCGACCTTGATGCCTTTGGTCACGGACCCCATGACGCCCGCCGAACCGTCATCCGTACACAAGATCAGCTCATCACAACATTTCCGGAACTTGTCTTCCCAGAAGATGAGGTCCTTGTTCCGGAAACCGAGGATGCCGATCACGTAGGCACCGGCTTCCTTGGCTGCCCGCGCCTGGGGAAAGACGGGCGCGACGCCGAGGCCGCCACCGACGAACGCCATCTTCTTCGCGTTGCTAATCTCGCTCGGTATACCCATCGGCCCTACGATGCCGTGGATCGGTGTGCCGACCTGGCAGGTCTGCTGCATATCGCGGGTCGTCTTGCCGACGGCCTGGATGACCAGCGTGATGGTGCCCTTGGCGCGATCGAAGTCGGCGATGGTCAGAGGGATGCGCTCGCCATGCTCATGCGACATGACGATGACGAACTGGCCCGGCCGGGCCGCTTTCGCCATCAGAGGGTGATGGATTTCAAGCAGATACGTGACGTCCGAGAGGTCCTCCCGGGCCACGATTTCGAATCCTGATCCCCTGCTTGCCTCGATCATCAACCTGGCTCCCTCGTTTCGGCGCCGTTCCGACGTCGCCAGAATCCGGCATCTCGGTAATATTAAGAAATTTATTAGGTCCTTGCCCGGCGGCGTTTGATCTAGCGCAAGAGATTACCGGTTTTTTGGCCGTAAGGCCATGAACCTTCTGGTATTCCCGTGCGCGCGCCAGGGTTTGAGCGTGAGGTTTTTCCGGTCCCGGAAAGAAGCGCAGCGGACAGCCTCCGCGAGCGCGGCCTGGCGCCGTCGTTGGGAGGCGCGGCCCGGTGGCAACGCCGGTGCATGCCGGTCAGTTCGAGACCGCATGATTGGCGAGCTTTTCCAGCGCGCGCACCAGCGCGGAATGGTCCCATTTTGCGCCGCCATTGGCAACACAGGCGTTGAACAGCTCCTGCGCGGTGGCGGTGTTCGGAAGGCTCATCCCCATGGCTCGCGCTCCCGAAAGGGCAAGGCTCAAGTCCTTTTGATGTAATTCGATCCTGAATCCAGGATCGAATGTGCGCTTGATCATGCGCTCGCCGTGGACCTCGAGTATGCGCGATGCGGCGAAACCACCCATCAGCGCCTGGCGCACCCTGGCAGGGTCCGCGCCGGCCTTGGCCGCGAAGAGCAATGCTTCGCCCACGGCCTCGATGTTAAGAGCAACGATGATCTGGTTCGCAACCTTGCAGGTCTGGCCGTCGCCGTTGCCGCCGACGAGCGTAATGTTCTTGCCCATGAGGTCGAAAATCGCCTTGACCTTGTTGAATGTCGTCTCGTTGCCGCCCACCATAATGGTGAGCGCGGCGTTCTTGGCGCCGACCTCGCCGCCGGATACCGGCGCGTCCACGTACTCGCAGCCCAGCTCATTGATGCGCTTTGCGAAAGCCTTGGTTTCGATTGGGGAGATCGAGCTCATATCCACAATGGTCTTTCCTGCGGAAAGACCATTAACGACGCCTTCGGCGCCGAACAGGACCTTTTCGACGTCGGGAGTGTCCGGAAGCATCAGGATGATGATCTCCGATTGCTGAGCTACTTTGCTGGCGGACTCGCACGCGATTCCGCCAGCAGCGGTCAGCTCCTGGGGCACGCCGCTGCGTGAATGGAGGAACAGCTTGTGACCGCCCTTGATCAGGTTGGCCGCCATGGGCTTGCCCATGATGCCGAGGCCGATGAATCCGATATTGCTCATGGTCCACTCCTTGAGTTGAATTGCGGAAGCGCCAGGGGCGCTGAGAGGCCCAAGAATATCAAGAACGGCGCATCTTCGCGCCGGTCCCGGGCGACTCGGCCCGAGCGCGTTTGCCTACAGGTAGGGCTTAACCCAGCCTAAGCCGGCATCGGTGGTTGTCCTTGGCTTGTACTCGCAGCCGATCCAGCCGGCATAACCGATGCGGTCTATGTGGTCGAAAAGAAAGCCGTAGTTGATTTCGCCGGTGCCCGGCTCGTTGCGCCCGGGGTTGTCGGCGAGCTGCATGTGGGGAATCAGTTTCAGATTCGCCTCGATGGTGCGGGCAAGATCGCCCTCCATGACCTGCATGTGGTAGATGTCGTACTGCACGTAGAGATTGTCGGATCCGGTATCCCGGATGATGTCGAGCGCCTGCCGGCTGTAGTTGAGAAAGAAGCCGGGCATGTCGCGGGTATTGATGGGCTCCGTCAGCAGCTTGATCCCTGCCGCCTTCAATTTGCCGGCGGCGAATTTCAGGTTGAAGACGAACGTCTCGTGCAGTTTCTCGGGGGCGATCCCCGCCGGGGCGATGCCCGCCAGGCAGTTCAACTGCTTGCAGCCGAGCGCGTTCGCATATTCGATCGCCTTGCCGACACCGTCCTGAAACTCCCCCACGCGGTCGGGGTAGCAGCCGATGCCGCGCTCGCCCTTGCCCCAATCGCCGGCAGGGAAGTTGTGCAGGACTTGCGTGAGCTCGTGGCGGTGAAGCTGCTCGGCCAAACGGTTCTTGTCGTGGTCATAGGGGAAGAGATACTCGACGCCGGTGAAGCCGGCCTTCGCTGCGGCGGCGAAGCGGTCCATGAAGTCGAGCTCGTTCCAGAGCATCGTGAGATTGGCGCAGAACTTCGGCATATGCGGCTTCCTCTTTTTCGCGGAAGCCGCATTATAGACGGCCCATGAGCCGCGGCCCGCGCGGCGGTGCACGGGGCGGTTCTGCGTCGCCGCTATAATATCGTGAGACCATGGCCGAGAGTCCGAAGCATATCGTTGCCATCCTGCTTGCCGCCGGAAGCGGTTCGCGCTTCGGCGGAGAAAAGCTCCTTCACCCGCTTCCGGACGCTGTGGCGATCGCGGCGCATGCTGCGCGCAACCTGCTCGCCGTCGCGCCCGAGGTGGTGGCGGTCGTGCGCTGGGGTGATTTCCCGCTTTACGACCTCCTGGAACAGGAAGGCTGCCGGGTAACGGATTTTCAGGGTGCAGCGCAGGGCATGGGCGCAAGCCTCGCGCATGGCGTTGCGCAGGCGCGCGACGCCGACGGCTGGGTGGTCGCGCTTGCCGACATGCCGAGCATCAGGCCGGAGACCATCCGCAGCATCATCGCGGCGCTGGAGGGCGGGGCGCTGATCGCCGCGCCAACGTACGACGGAAAACGCGGGCATCCCGTGGGATTCGGTGCGCCCCTGCGACACGAGCTGCTGGCGCTCGGCGGCGATCAGGGCGCGCGCGCAGTCATAGAGCGCCACCGCGACGAGGTGACGCTCGTCGAGTGCAATGACCCCGGAACGTTGATCGACATCGACCGGCGCGACGACCTCGCGCGCCTGAACGGCCCGGGCGCCTCACGATGAAATTTGCCTGTCTCGGGCCGGCGCTGTGCGCGCAGCGCCGGCCGTTTTCTTGACGCTCGCAAATCCGGATGCGAGACTCACTCGGAACTTGGAACTTGGAACAGCAAATGGTAATGAAGCGATTTGAAGGCACTGACAGCTACGTTGCAACCGATGACTTGATGATGGCGGTAAATGCCGCGCTCACGCTCGAGCGGCCGCTCCTCATCAAGGGAGAACCGGGGACCGGCAAGACGATGCTGGCGATCGAGATTGCCAGGGCGCTCGAACGTCCGCTCTTCGAGTGGCACATCAAGTCGACCACCAAAGCGCAGCACGGGCTCTACGAATACGACGCGGTATCGCGTCTGCGCGATTCGCAGCTCGGCGACCCGAAGGTGCACGACATCCGCAACTACATCGTGCAGGGCATGCTGTGGAAGGGCTTTGCCTCGGGCGCGCCGGCAGTCCTGTTAATCGACGAGGTGGACAAGGCCGACATCGAGTTCCCGAACGACCTGCTGCGCGAGCTCGACCGCATGGAGTTCTACGTCTACGAGACGCAGGAGCTCATCAGTGCGAAGCACCGTCCGCTGGTGGTGATCACGAGCAACAACGAGAAGGAGCTGCCGGACGCGTTCCTGCGGCGCTGCTTTTTCCACTACATCCGCTTTCCGGACCACGAGACGATGGAGCGTATCGTTCGCGTGCATTACCCGGACATCAAGAAGCGGCTGCTGCAGGAGGCGCTGGAGGCGTTCTTCGAGATCCGTGAAGTACCAGGTCTCAAGAAGAAACCTTCCACCTCCGAGCTCCTCGACTGGTTGAAGCTGCTCGTGGCCGAGGACATCCCGCCGGAAGTGCTCCACAGCCAGGACCAGCACAAGATCATCCCGCCGCTGCACGGCGCGTTGCTCAAGAACGAGCAGGACGTCCATTTGTTTGAGCGCCTGGTGTTCATGTCCCGAAGAAAATGACTGCCGTCATTTTCTTTACAGGTTGAATCAAGATGAGCGATGCGGTCACTGAGATAGGAGAGTGGGAGGGGGCGTCTCCTGATTTTGTTGCTCGCTCTTGGCACTAAGAAAATCGTGGGACGCGACCACCTGCCCGTGCGAGCTCGCGTACCGAGCTGTGTCAAATTGCATAACCGAGAAATGAGAATCATGGCCCACGATTTTCTATGTTGATTGAGTTTTTTCTGAAGCTGAAAGAGGGCGGGATCCCCGTCTCGATCAAGGAGTTCCTGGCCCTGATCGAGGCGCTGGAGAAGCGCGTCATCTTTGGCCGCTTCGAGGACTTCTACTATCTCGCCCGCACTTGCCTGGTGAAGGACGAGAAGTACTACGACCGCTACGACCGGGTGTTCGCAGCGTACTTCAAGGGTATCGTGGAAGCCGAGGACATCGTGTTCACCGTTCCGGAGGAATGGCTGAGGAAGCTCGCGGAGAAAACGCTCTCGGACGAGGAGAAGAAACTGATCGAGTCCATGGGCGGTTGGGACAAACTCATGGAGACGCTCAGGCGGCGGCTCGAAGAGCAGAAGGGCCGGCACCAGGGCGGGGCGAAATGGATCGGCACTGCGGGAACCAGTCCCTACGGTGCGTGGGGCTACAATCCGGAAGGCGTGCGCATCGGTCAGCCTGAGTCGCGCCATCGCCGTGCCGTGAAGGTGTGGGACCGGCGCGAGTACCGCAATCTGGATGACACCGTAGAGCTCGGCACCCGTAACATCAAGGTGGCGCTACGGCGCCTGCGCCGCTTTGCGCGGATCGGCGCGCCGGAGGAGCTGGATCTCGACGATACGATCCGCTCGACTGCCAAGAATGCCGGCTGGCTCGACCTCAAGATGGTCCCCGAGCGACACAACGCCGTGAAGGTCCTGTTATTTCTCGACATCGGCGGCTCGATGGACGATCACATCCGCATTTGCGAGCAGCTCTTTTCCGCAGCGCGCGTCGAGTTCAAGCACCTCGAGTATTTCTACTTCCACAACTTCCTCTATGAGCGGGTATGGCGCGACAACCGCCGGCGTGGGACCGAGCGCGTGGCGACGTGGGACGTACTGCACACCTATCCGCACGATTACACCGTGATCCTGGTCGGCGACGCCACGATGAGTCCGTACGAAATCGTCTATCCCGGCGGCAGCGTCGAGCACACGAATGAGGAAGCTGGGGCGGTGTGGCTCGAGCGGCTACTTGCTGTCTATCACAACGCGATCTGGCTCAATCCGCAGCCGGAGGCGGTCTGGGATTACCACGATTCGATCCGCATCACGCGGCAGTTGATGGGTGAGCGGATGTTTCCGCTGACGCTCGAGGGGCTCGACCGCGGAATGAGATTTCTGTCGAAATCTCATTAAACGAGTCACCCCTGATGGGTGATTCGTAACTCGCTCGGATTCGCGCGGTGTGCTCCCGTATTCTTGCAGGGACTCTCGTAAGGAGGAAAATAGGGGGACACACCAGAATGGCACTACCTTAAGCGAAAGCGGCTGATCCTGTTGGGGTTATGATCGTGGTGTTCGAAGCCACGATGGCCTTGACGCTGCCGAGAGAACGTCTCCCAGTCAGCGGGTCGTGCTGCCGCGAAAAGGTTTCTTGACACCTTTTCCGTGACTCTTTCAGTCCAGATCAGCCGCCTGCTGTCTGGTGTAGAAGACGTCATCTCGAATGAATCCCGGCTCGATGCTGTCGCGCACCGCGATGACGTGGCCGTTGTCGTCGCGCGCGGTTACCCATTCGGCGGGCAAGCCACAGATCAGGTGCATTGGGGCCGGTTGGCCGTCTTCGAAACGAGCGATTTCCACTCGGCCCGTTCCGCTGTCCCGGAATGCCGGGATCAGGCCGGCGCGGCGATTATGGGCGCTGACTCCGGCCGTGCCGGCAAATGCCAGGTTCTCCTGGTGCAGATGCTGTTCGGTCAACGTTCGGCTCATGATTGCGCCCTGAATCAGCTTTCATGTTTGAGGGACGCATATTCCGTACCAACCGGAGATCGGCGCACCTAAAAACCATAACACACTGTTTTATAGTCATATTTTATGAACGCTTCCTGGCCGCTTCCCGGTATGCCACCTCGAATCCGGGGGCATCAGGGTGATAGCCATCAAATTCTGTCGCGATTCTTTCGCGATGGCGTCGAAAAACCGTCCACTGCTGAAGGGCAACCGCAGCGCTTGCTTCGACGCGCATGAGGATTACGCGCTCTATCTTCATCAGCACGGCGGTGAACGGGGGATTTGCGCTCGGCAACGAGCGCTTCAAAAGCGGAGATTTCGGCGACGCTGGGCCGACGCGTTCAGCCGGGCGTGTCGGGCCGCCCGAAGAAAAACACCGAACGCGCAAGGCAAGCCCGGCTTCCTCTATGATTTCATTGCACGGAAACCCCGGTCTGTCCCCTATTATTCCCTTACCCGAGAGGGCGAACTCGCACTGCGGCGATGATTTTCTCCAGTCGCCCGCGCGACACCGCGTCGGGGCGGGGCGAGGCGGCGGCGTCTAACAACCTGCGCTCCATATCCTCTGGCGTCGTCGCGCTGCCCCGGCGACCTTCCATCACGTCTTTGAGCGCGCGCATTTTCAATTGTTGCCGCGCGGCCATGAACTCGCTCGGGGTGTCGATGCCGCAAGCGACTTCGAGGCTCAACAGTGACTCCGGCAGGCCTGCATCGGAGCCCGTGCCGGACCGGGGGCCGGCCCTGGGAACGGCGGTGCCGCGGAAACGCGCCTCCATTGCGCGCTTCCAGGCATCGGGAAGATTTTCAACGGCGCTCCAGCTCGCCTCCAGATTGGGCGTGACCTCACCTGCCGCCTCGCGCTCATCGCAAAGCCGCATCGCCGCGATGAGTGCATCGAAGCGCGAATGCGCCGCATGCTCGGCAATCTTACGCAGCCGTTTCGTCGCCGCATCGCGCGCGGCGCGGTAACGAGCATCCAGCCCGGCAGCGTGCGGCCTGGCGACTTCGGCGCAGGCGCGCCAGGCCGTCTCGGCGTTCGCCAGCGCGCGCTTGATCTCCGAGGCGCTGCGGGTGGAATCCGCCGCGGGAAGCTTGAGCAGGTTCTCGATGATTGCTGCGCGCGCCTTGATCTGTTCGCCGGCCTCAATTTCCCGGGCGGCGCGCGCGGCGTCGCGTGCGGTGAATACGGCATCCGTAGCTGCTTTGAACGCTCTCCACAGCGTACTCTCTTCGCGCCGCGGCAGGTGCAGGGCCTTGGCATGGGCTTGCCATTGCGCTTGCAGCTCGCGCACCTTGTCGAGGGCATCCCGCGCGAGCGGCTTCGACTCGCTGAGGATCTTCGCGGCGGTGATGAGTTGTTCACGCTCTCGGCTTGCCTCGCGATAGGCTAGGGTCAGCGGGGCCTCCAGCGCCTGGAGGGCCGCCGCGTAACGCGTCGTCACCGCGTTGTCGCCCTTTTGTGCCTGGCGCGGCACGGTATGCTCCACCGGACCCAATTTACGCCAGGCGATTTTGGCTTCCTCAAGGGTGCGGGCGATCGTGCGCCAGTCCCGCCGTCCGCCTGCCGCTGAGGCAGGAGCAGGAGGGTCCCCCTCTTCCTGCGCGGCGGGGAAAAATTTCGCCTGCGCGTTGACCAGCCCATCGATGACCCGGTTGCGTGCGACGAGATTCTCGTTGCGCGCAATTCTAAGTCTATCCAGATGTGCCGCCACCGGTACGTAGGCGGCCGTCAAGGCGCCGTCAAAGGCGAGCCATATTGCCTTGTTGGTCGCGCCGCCGAGTTTGTCCAGTTCTTTCCAGCGGTCGCGCAGTTTGTCGATGGCATCGGCATGCGCCTTGAGCGCGACTTTTTCGCCGGCCATCTTCGCGAGAACCTGCGCCTCAGCCACCAGCTCCTCGCGCCGCTGTCCGCCGCTCCAGCGCTGCCAATCGCGCAGGCGCACGTGTTCCTGGCGGAGGGATTCGATGCGCTTCGCAAGCGCAGCATCCACCGGGCCGGGTTTGAGCGCGTTATCGATCGCTGCCATCAGGCGCGTCAGCTCCGCCACCTGTCCTGCGGCGTGCGCCGCTTCGGCCAACTCGACATGACGCTGCATTGCGGCGAGGCGCCGTTTCTTCCGTTCGGCGCTCACGTCGCGCTCATGCACCCGGCGCGCATCGTGTTCGCGTTGCCGCTCCCCGCTGCATGCGTTGCGCCAGCCGGAAAAACGATGCGCAAGCAAGGTCTGCAAGTCAGCGTCCCGAACCTCCGGAAAACCGCGCCATTGCTCGATCTTCGCCTTTTCGACCGTTTCATCCGCAACGCCCGCAGCGGGCAAGGATTGCAGAAATTCGGCGCGCTGCACCACGCTTGAGGCGAGTGCCAGGACATGATTGGCGGCGTCGGTCTTTTCGACGTAGCGCGCATCGATTGCCGCGTCGCTCGCACCGGAAACCTGGTTCACTAATTGCAGCAGGGCTGCCGCCAGGGTCGCCGGCGCGGTCGCCGGCATGGCCGACGTCGGCGCCGTCCCGCCCCGAGCCACACCGGCGAGGCTTGCGGTCAGGGCGTGCATCGCGGCGTCCATGGCGGCAAGCCAGCGCGCAAGCGCCTGTTCACCCTCGCCGCCCTCACGCAATCTGGCGCCCAGTTGCTCGCGCGCCGCTGCAAATTCGGCAACCACTGCTTCATCGAGCAAGTCGACGTTCAACGCCGCCCAGGCATGATCCAGATCCACCAGACGATTGGCGGGAATCCTTTCCTGCTCGATCAAGGTGTGAGCACCTGCAATCAGAACCCGGGCTTCGGCGGCGGCTTCGCGTCTGGCGACGGCTGCCTGCCAGCGCGACTTTGCAGCGCGATACAGGCGCTTGTCCTGATCGCGAAATTCACGCGTCGCCCGTCCGAGCGCATCTTCTTGCGTCAGGCCCGCGAGCGCGGTCAGCTTCAGGTCGACGCCGGGCGCCTGATGTGCCAATTGCAGCAGCGCCTTGTCGTCCCCTTCTGCCGCGAGTATCTTTTCCCGCCAGGCTCGCAGGTCGGCTTCAGAAATCCCCGACAAAGGCCGTGCGCCGGGCTGATGCGGCACACAGCCCGGAGAGTGGACAGATGTGCCGTCCGGCGGCGTTGCCGCAGCAGGGACGGGCGTTACGTTTTTCTTGAACGCGTTTCCGAACATTCGGCGAGCGCCCTGAAACTAGACAGACTCATATTGTGACAATGTTCAGAATCATTGCAACTCCGTTGCAGCACCGGGCTTCCTGCACGCGTGAGTTACTCGTCAATGCGAGGGCTCTCCTCCTGGGCGAATTCCAGCGCGCAAACCGGCGCGTCAGCGTCCGGTTTTACAGGTTGTAGCCGGTCTCGTTGTGCAGCACGGTATCGAGGCCCTCCGTTTCCTCCTCCGACGTCATGCGCAGGCCGACCAGCGCATCGGTGACTTTGAGGAGCACGAAGGTGATCACGGCGCACCACGCCCCGACCGCCAGCACGCCGACAAGCTGTACCAGGACCTGGCTGCCCATCCCCATGCCTTCGGCATAGCCCACGCCGCCGAGCGCCGTCGCGGCGAACACTCCGGTGAGTATCGTGCCTAGGATGCCGCCGACCCCGTGCACCGGGAACACGTCGAGCGAATCGTCCACGTGCAGGGACCGTTTCATATAGTTGGTGGCGGTGAAGCAGACGATGCCAGCGGCTCCTCCTATGGCGAGGGCACCCAGCGGCCCGACGAAGCCGGAAGCCGGCGTGATCGTGCCGAGCCCCGCGACCATGCCGGTCACGATGCCGAGCACCGAGGGCTTGCCGTAGCGAATCCACTCGCAGAACATCCACGCGAGAGATCCCGTCGCGGCGCCGATGTGCGTGACCAGCATCGCCATGCCCGCGGAGCCGTCGGCCGCGAGCGCGCTGCCGGCATTAAAGCCGAACCAGCCTACCCAGAGCATGCACGCGCCGGTTACGGCCATGGTGAGGTTATGCGGCGGCATGGGCGTTTCGGGAAAGCCTCTCCGCCGCCCCAGCACCAATGCGGCAACCAGTGCCGCCATGCCCGCGTTCAGGTGCACGACCGTGCCGCCCGCGAAGTCCATGAGCCCCATGTCCTGCAGCCAGCCGTCGCCCCACACCCAGTGCGCGACCGGCGCATAGACCAAGAGCAGCCAGAGCAGGCTGAACAGCAGCATCCCGGCAAACTTCACGCGCTCGGCATAGGCGCCGACGACGAGCGCGGGCGTGATGATGGCAAAGGTCAACTGGAACATCGAAAACACGCTCTCCGGGATCGTGCCCTTGACCGTCTCGACCTGGATGCCGGACAGGAAGGATTTCCCGAACCCGCCATACCACGCATTCGCCGCGCCACCATCGCCAAATGCGATGCTATAGGCCACCACCACCCACGCGATGGTGACCATGCAGGTGATCGCAAAACACTGCATGAGGATCGAAAGCACGTTCTTGGAGCGCACCAGTCCGGCGTAGAACAGCGCCAGCCCGGGAATAGTCATGAACAGCACCAGTACCGACGAAGTGAGCAGCCAGGCGGTATTCGCCGTGTCCAGTGTTGGCGGCTCCGCCGCCACGGCCAGCGGCGCATGGAAGAGCGACGATACGAACAGCAAACCCGTCACAGGAAAGAAGCGCGGCTGGATTCTCATAGGGATAACGAGCGATGTGGATGTCGTAAGGGGTGACCGGCGAACTCCATCCCAGTCAGGCGTTTTTGTGCTTGTGCCCGGAAGTATAACCAAACCTGGCAGCGGCGGCGGAGCCACCCGCATGCAAAAATTGTCCGACGTCAAGTCGGCCGCATCGAACTCGATGCCCAACGTGCCATGGTCGAGTGTCGCGCCCGGTGTTTTTTCGGTTTATCGCGTGCCCCTCCCTGCACGTGCCGCGGCTGCTGCGAGCGTTTTGCGAATCATGGACTGCGCACTGCGCTTGGTCAAGCCGGGGCGAGCCGGTCGTACGATCTGTTCCTCGAATACGCGGAGTCGCTCGGGTTCAACACCTGTGTCGGCGGCTTCGACGAGCAGCTGGCGTGGGCCGCGCTCTTGCCGAGGCTGCTGTTATGGGGGGTGTGTTAGATCAGACATGACGATTTGCGCTCGCAATTTTACGAAAAGCCGCCCAAACTGTGATAGCCTAAAATCCACAAGCAGGCCGAGTTTGATAACGCGCAAGGACGATGCTTTTGCTTCAAAAGGTAAAGCGCCGCCTACCGATTCACCTGCATGTGCTGCTAGGTCGATGCAGAAATTTTCTCCTAACGAAATCGCGTGATGTGCTGGTTCCCAACTCCCTTTACGCCAATCTCAGCGAGTTCACCAGCCGCGACAACTGTCGCCGTTTTTTCGTCTTTACCTTGGGGCGATCGGGAAGCAACTTCCTTGCCAAGCTACTAAACGCTCACGCGGAGGTACTCTGTTTTCACGAGGGGGTACGAATTCAATCCTATCCCGTATATCCCATATCGGAGCGTGATCGAAACAGGTACGCCGCTTACCTTCTTCGAGACCGCTTCCACGATTCATATCACACAGTTGGAGACGTCGGCTCTCTTGCGATGGATAGTATTCTTCGCATTCCCCAAGGACTGGCGCACCGGAGCATCTTGTTTCGGCACCCGGTAAGGATGCTCCGGACAAAGATGGAAATGCTTCGTGAGGAACCTCGTGAGATAGACTCCGTTGACCAGATCGCGCTCCGAACGCAGCTTGAGGCGGCGGGCCTCCACGCGCTCACCACGGGTTCTTCGATGTCTGCGGAGGACATTTACTTTCTTTGGACGGCCGTCAATTGGCGAAGCATGGGGGCGGCAGCATTCCGATTTGATTCCGTCATACGATTGGAGGACCTCTCGGACGAACTTTATGCATCCAGGGTTCTTGGGGCCATTACAGGGGTTGAGTATGCATCTGCATTGATCGCCCAATTACTAAGGCGCAGGGTCAATACCCGAACGAATCAAGCCGAGCTGTCGGAGGTTGAGGTGCTGGAACAGCTTGGTACAAAGTACCGAGAGTGGTATTTGCAGATTGTTGAACCGGTCGCGTCGAAAATGGGATACGGACTTTACGAGCGGAAGGCATGACATTCATCGCGTGTCTCTCCCTGCACGTGCCGCGGGCTGCTCGAACGTTTTGCGAATCATGGACTGCGTACTGCACTTGGTCAGGCTGGGGCGAGCCGGTCGTGCGGTCAGCGCGCGGCGCGCAGATCGCGCGATGAAGAAGGAAACGGGAATATGCCTTGATACTTTGCCGACGATGCTGGAAGCGCGCTCGCTCTATGCTTCCCTGGGATTTTCGCCGTGCGCGCCGTACTACGACAACAGCTGCGTCGGCAGCGACTGCTTTGAGCTCAAGCTCCCACCGGTGACTCGCGAGTAGAGCGGGCGTGCTTTCAGAAAACCCGTGAAACGAGAGAATGATTAGCAACGGAATCACACGGAATTACACGGACAAAGACCCGAACCGGAAAGTGCGCTCTAGCCAACCGATAATTTCCGTGTGCTTCCGTGTGGTTCCGTGGCCGGGTTTTTTGCGATGGCTTCTGACGGTCACACGCCTGCGGCGCGGGATTTTTCAGAGAGCTTGGCGTTGAATCTTGCCGCGTCGATGACGAAGCGCTCGTGGGTGCCCTCGGCAATCTTATCCACGCCATCGTGCGCCGAGAGGGAGAACGCGAGCTTGCGCCCCTCTATCCGGTCGAGCCGCACGTCAACCGTTACGGTCAGGCCAGGCGGCGTCGCTGCCTGGTGAGAGAAGTTAACGTGGGTGCCCAGCGATTGCTCACGGGGCCAATCGAGATGCGGGCGCAGCGCTTCGAGGCAGGCCCACTCCATGAGGCCTACCATGTAGCCCGTCGCCAGCACCTCCGGCATCTGCTGGAACATCTCCGACTCGGGATAGAGGTGCGGCACTGTCTTGGTCGAGGGCACCTCGAACTTGAACTGGTAGGTAAGACCGGGCTGGAGAGTGTCTTTCATCGTGAACGGTAAGCGGTAAATGGAAGTCAACTGATGCGCGTCGGGGTCGCGATTTACGATTTACGATTCACGACGTAAACGGGATAGCTGGCGCCGGTCGCCGCTCGAAGGCGGCGCAACCTTCAGGACCTCCTCCATGTTGGTCATGCCCGCAGCGACCTTCAACGCGCCGCTCAGACGCAACGGCTTCATGCCTTCCTTGTAGGCCGTCTCCTGCAGCACCGTGAGGTCGGTCTGCGGCGTGACGGCTTTCTTCAGCTCGCCCGTCATCACCATCGTCTCGTAGATGCCAACGCGCCCCCGGTAGCCGGTCATCCGGCATTCGAGGCAGCCATTGGCATTGTAGGTCGAGCCCTTGGGCTTGGCCGCCTTCCAGGGCGAGACGAGATGCTCCCAGGTAGCGTCTTCCAGAGTCTGCGGCTGTTTGCAGTGAGGGCAGAGCGTACGCAGCAGCCGTTGCGCCAACACGCCCAGGATCGTCGACTGCAAAAGGTACGAAGGGACACCAATGTCGAGCAGGCGCGTGATGGCCGACGGCGCGTCATTGGTATGAAGCGTGGAGAGCACGAGGTGGCCGGTCAGCGCCGCCTGGATCGCCATTTCGGCAGTCTCCAGGTCGCGGATCTCGCCGATCATGACGATATCGGGATCCTGGCGCATGAGCGTGCGGATACCGCTCGCGAAATTAACGCCGATAGCGGAGTGCACCTGCATCTGGTTGAACGTGGGCTCGACCATTTCGATCGGATCCTCCACCGTGCACACGTTCACCTCCGGCCGCGCGAGCTGCTTGAGCGTGGAGTAGAGCGTGGTGGTCTTGCCGGAGCCGGTCGGACCCGTGACCAGGATGATGCCGTGGGGCTGTTGCACCATCTGGTTCCACTTGCCTTCGTCCTCTTCGGAGAAACCCAGCTCCCTATAATCCTTGACCAGATTCTCGGGGTTGAAGATCCGCATCACGAGCTTCTCGCCGAATGCGGTGGGCATCGTTGACAGCCGCAGTTCGACTTCCTCATTGTCCGGCGTCACGGTTTTCAACCGGCCGTCCTGCGGTCGCCTTTTTTCGACAACGTCCATCCGTCCAAGCACCTTGATGCGGCTCGTCATGGCCCCCATCACGGGCGTAGGGATCTGGTAGACCTGGTGCAGCTGGCCGTCGATCCGGAAGCGCACGTTGCTCGCGTCCCGCCGCGGCTCGAGGTGGATGTCGCTGGCGCGCTGCTCGAATGCGAAATTGAAGAGCCAGTCGCAGATATGGACGATGTGCTGGTCGTTGGCGTCGAGCTTGCCGCTGCGGCTCAGCTGAACGAGCTGCTCGAAGTTGGTAACGTCGCTGAGTGCGCCTTTGTCCTGTTTCGTCGCGCCCTTCACGGAGCGCGCGAGATTGTAGAACTCGACGATGTAGCTCTGGATGTCGTGGGGATTCGCGACGACGCGCTTGATCTCGAGTCGCAGCACCTGTTGCAGCGAGTCCTCCCATTCGCGCACGTACGGCTCGCACGTTGCGATCGTCGCCTCGCGCGTGGTTATGCTGATGGGAAGGATCTTGTAGCGCTCGGCGTAGGCGCTCGACATCACTTTCGTGACGGCCGCGAAATCGATCTTGAACGGATCGATGTGCAGGTAGGGCAGGCCGCTCTTGTCCGCGAGCCACTGGGTCAACGTCTCGACGTTGAGCAGCTTGGTGGGGTGGCGCGGATCCTTCCATTTCTGGTCCGCAATGACGATCAGCGGGTGCACGGCGGTGCGCGCGAGCCGCCGGTCCTTGGCAAGCTGGTCGGCCACGTCCTTGGGCACTAAGCCGTCGGCCGCGAGATCCGCAAGCACCTGCACGAGCTCGAGACGGCGCTCCGAGGACTGCGGCTGCACGGCCTTAATGGTGGGCATGGCGGATCGATCCTGAGCCATCGCAGACGATAACGCCATATTCTATCAGTGAGTTACCTAGTGAAGTTGAGACTTGATTCGCATACTGTCCGGATCTTATGCTGGACACAGGTTGTTCAGTGTCCGCGTCGAGCAACGCGACGGACGGATGCCCGGAGCGAGCCACGCGTACGCGGGCACGCGCCGGAATGTTTCGTGGCGGTGATGAAGGGCGCCGCACGCGGGGACGTCGCCGCGCGGAACGCAGACGAAGGAGGGGGGCGGTTGGGCGGGACGGCAGGCTATAATCGCTCCATCGATTGGCATTTGCCGCGAGGAAAAGATCACCCGCCTAGGAGTTTGTCGGACTTAGCTCCGACAAACTCCTTAGGCAAAACCGCTTGCACGGAAATCGAGGCAAAAAGCAATGAAAACTTCATTTCGAGCCTACCCGTCCGCCCTTTGCAGGCCAATAAGGGTCGCTATCCGGGCTTTCATTCGAAATCCGCAGGCGGTTTTGCTGTTAACAGCCTGTCCGACACGTAAGTCCGACAGGCTGCTAGTCAAAGCCGTTCACATCTCGCTTTTTTGTGTCCTGACGTCTGCCGCAGGCGCAGCCCCTGGCGCGGATACGCCGGCGTCGGTACGTGTGATCGAACCGGGGGAACTCACGCTTCTCAGCCACACGGTGGTGCAGCGCCTCTGGACGGGGACCTGGCGCTCGGCCTTCTGGACGACGACCCACGACACCTCGAACGTCGCGATCGCGATGCTGACCCGCGAGGCCGCGAAGCTCGGCGCCAACGCTGTTACCCACCTGTACTGTTTCCGCGACGACGGCGCGTGGTTTTCGCCCGCAGGCTATTTCTGCTCCGGACTCGCAATAAAGCTCAAATAGCGTTAATGCGAGACGCTTCGCACCGGATTAACTTCGCGCGTTCGAACGGACGTGGTGCGCCGCTCAACGCGCGGACTCTCTAGCGCAGGGATGCGTTGATACGCTCGAGCATCACGCTGCCGGGGCAGAGCTCGCGCTCGGCGAGCTGATTGAGCGGGGTGTCCACCGTGTTGAGGTACTGGTGGAGATCGGCTGCGTCCGGCTTGAGGTAAAGCAATCCGGTCACCACTTCGCCCTTGGCCGCGCGCTCCTGGAGATAGTTCATCACCCTGACGCGGTCGGTCGGATCGTACTCCGGCGCGAGCTTTCTCAGGCGCAGCACGGAGCCGTCGTGTTGCGTTACCTCGACGACCTCACCCGGCGCGTAATCCGCCGTGATCTCCTCCCGCCCCTCGATGAAATCGAGACGGTTCACCGCCTCGTTGTGCTGGCGCACGTAATCGTAGCTCTTGGTCGAGCCGGGATGGTTGTTAAAGGCGACGCAGGGCGAAATGACGTCGATGAAGGCAGCGCCCCGGTGCTCGATCGCCGCCGTGATCAGGGGCACAAGCTGTTGCTTGTCGCCGGAGAAGCTGCGGCCGACGAACGTCGCGCCCAGCATGAGCGCAAGCCCGATCATGTCGACCGGCTCGTCGGTGTTGGTCACGCCGCGCTTCGACTTGGAGCCCTTGTCGGCAGTCGCGGAGAACTGGCCCTTGGTCAGGCCGTAGACCCCGTTGTTTTCGACGATATAGACCATGTTGACACCGCGCCTCATGCAGTGCGCGAACTGGCCGATGCCGATGGAAGCCGAGTCGCCGTCGCCCGAGACACCCAGGTAGATCAGCTCGTGGTTGGCCAGATTGGCGCCGGTTACTACCGAAGGCATCCGTCCATGCACGCTGTTGAAGCCGTGCGAATTGCCCAGGAAGTAGGTCGGAGTCTTGGACGAGCAGCCGATGCCCGAGAGCTTCGCTACGCGGTGAGGTTCGATATCGAGTTCCCAGCACGCCTGCACGATCGCTGCGCTGATCGAGTCGTGCCCGCAACCCGCGCACAGCGTCGAGATCGCGCCCTCGTAGTCGCGGCGGGTGTAGCCGATCTGGTTCTTGGCGAGCGTCGGGTGATGCAGCTTGGGCTTGGCGAGGTATGTCATGACACGGCCTTCCTGATCGGGACCACGGTGCGTGCCCTTGCATGCTGCGAGATCTGGTCCACGATGGAGCGCGCGGTGATCGGCGTGCCGTCGTAGTGCAGTATCGAGATGAGACGCGCGGGGTTCACCTTGGCTTCGTTGATGAGCAGCGTCTTCAGCTGCGCGTCGCGGTTCTGTTCGACGACGAAGACCCACGGATGCGATGCCACGAAATCCGCGATCTCGTCCTGAAACGGGAAACCGCGCACCCGGAGCGCGTTGACGTGAATGCCGCGTTCGGACAGCACGTCGAGCGCTTCCTGCATGGGCGAGCTCGTGGAGCCGTAGTAGATGGCGCCGAAACGGGCCGGCTTGGCCGCCGGCGTGAGCAGCGGTTTGGGGACCAGCGTCTTGGCCGTCTCGAACTTGCGCGCCAGGCGCTGCATATTGTCGATATAGTCCGGTCCGGTTTCGCTATAGCGGGCGTAGCGGTCCTTGGAGGTGCCGCGGGTGAAATAGGCGCCGCGCGTGGGATGCGTTCCCGGCAGGGTCCGGTAGGGAATGCCGTCGCCGTCGACATCGAGATAGCGCCCGAACTCCTTCCCGGCCTCGAGTTCGTCGTAGCTCGTGACCTTCCCGCGGTCGTAGGTGCGGGTGTCGTCCCACTGGAAGGGGTCGCACAGCCGCGTATTCATGCCGATGTCGAGGTCGGTCATGACGAAGACCGGTGTCTGCAGGCGGTCGGCAAGATCGAAGGCCTGGGCGGTGAGCTCGAAGCACTCGGTGGGATCCTCGGGGAGAAGCATGATGTGCTTGGTGTCTCCGTGCGAGGCATACGCGCACGAGAGCAGATCGGATTGCTGGGTGCGCGTTGGCATGCCGGTCGACGGCCCGCCACGCTGCACGTCGATCAGCACCACCGGGATTTCGGCGAAATACGCAAGCCCGATGAATTCCTGCATGAGCGAGATGCCCGGTCCAGACGTGGCCGTGAAGGCGCGCGCGCCATTCCAGCCGGCACCGATGGCCATGCCGATGGAAGCGAGCTCGTCCTCGGCCTGGATGATGGCGGAACGCTGTTTGCCGGTCGCCGGATCGGCCCGGTACTTCTGGCAGTGGCGCGCGAAGGCTTCCGCGAGCGATGACGACGGCGTGATCGGATACCAGGCGCAGACGGTGGCGCCGCCATAGAGCGCGCCCAGCGCGGCGGCGCTGTTGCCGTCGACGAAAATCCGGTTGCCAACCGCGTTGGCCCGCTGCACCCTGATCCCGATCGGGCAGGAGAAATGCTCGGTCGCATAGTCGCGCCCGAGCCGCAGCGCCTTGATATTGGACTGGAGCAGCGTTTCCTTTCCCTTGTACTGCTCCGAGAACAGCCGCTCGATCTCACCCGCATCGATGTCGAGCAGCGCCGACAGCGCGCCCACGTAGATGATGTTCTTGAACAACTGCCGCTGCCGCGGGTCGCTGTAGGTCGCGTTGCAGATTTCGGTCAGCGGCACACCGATGAGGTTCACATCGTCGCGGAACTTCGATTTTGGCAGCGGCTTGGAGTTGTCGTAGAACAAATAGCCGCCGGCCTCGATCTCCTTCGCGTCCTTGTCCCAGGTCTGGGGGTTCATGGCGACCATCAGGTCGACGCCCCCGCGCCGGCCCTGGTAGCCCCGCTCGGTGACCCGCACCTCGTACCAGGTGGGCAGGCCCTGAATGTTGGAAGGGAAGATGTTGCGCGGCGAGACCGGAACGCCCATGCGCAGAATGGAGCGCGCGAAGAGCTCGTTGGCGCTGGCCGAGCCCGATCCGTTCACGTTGGCGAACTTGACGACAAAATCGTTGACTGCCTCGACTGGTTTCATTTCCGGTCTTCCTCAAGCCGCCTTGCGCGCCGGGGTGCGGCATGCCGGGCCGGCGTGCGTCATGTCTAGCAGGAATTTTTGCATGTCCCACGCGCCGGTGGGGCAGCGCTCCGCGCACAGGCTGCAGTGCAGGCAGACATCCTCGTCCTTTGCCATGATGCGCCCGGTTTTTAACGCGTCCGAGACGTAAAGATCCTGCGTTGCGTCGGCCGCCGGCGCATTGAGCCGCTTGCGCAGATCGGCCTCTTCTCCGTTCTCGGTGAAGGTGATGCAGTCCATGGGGCAGATGTCGACGCAGGCGTCGCACTCGATGCACAGCTTGCCGGTGAAGACCGTCTGCACGTCGCAGTTGAGGCAGCGCTGCGCCTCGGCGAAGCCGCTCTTCGGGTCGAAGCCGAGCTCGACTTCGACCTTGATGTCCTTCAGCGTGAGCTTCTTGTCGCGCCAGGGCACCTGGTAGCGATTGGCGAGCGAGATGTCGTTGTCGTAGCTCCACTCGTGGATGCCCATCTTCTGGGACATGAGCGATATCCCGGGCGCCGGTCGTTCGCGCACGTCCTCGCCGTTGAGCAGCTTGTCGATCGAAATTGCAGCGTCATGACCGTGGGCCACCGCCCAGATGATGTTCTTGGGGCCGAACGCGGCGTCGCCGCCGAAAAAGACGTTGGGAACGCTCGCCTGCAGGGTGGCCGTATCGACTTTCGGCATGCCCCACTGGTCGAACTCGATGCCGGCATCGCGCTCGATCCACGGAAAAGCATTTTCCTGGCCGACGGCGACGAGCACGTCGTCGCACTCGAAATGCTGGTCGGGCTCTCCGGTTGGCACAAGCTTGCGCCGGCCTTTTGCATCGTACTCCGCGCGCACCTTCTCGAAGGTGATTCCCGTCAGGCGGCCGTTGTCATGGGTGAAGGCCTTGGGCACAAGGTAGTTGAGGATGGGGATGTCCTCGTGCATGGCGTCCTCCTTCTCCCATGGCGACGCCTTCATTTCCTCGAAGCCGGAACGGACGATGACCTTCACGTCTTCGCCCCCGAGACGGCGGGACGTGCGGCAGCAATCCATCGCCGTGTTGCCGCCGCCCAGCACGATTACGCGTTTGCCGATGCTGGTGACATGGCCAAACGAGACCGAGGAGAGCCAGTCGATGCCGATGTGAATGTTCGCCGCCGCCTCCTGCCGGCCGGGCACATCCAGATCGCGGCCCCGCGGTGCGCCGCAGCCGACAAATATGGCATCGTAGCCCTCGGACATCAGTTGCTTCAGGCTGTCGATCTTCGTGCCGCCCCGGAACTCAACACCGAGGCCGAGTATGTAGCCCACTTCCTCGTCGATCACTTCGAGTGGCAGACGAAAGCGCGGTATCTGAGACCAGATCATGCCGCCGGCACGCGGATCCTGGTCGAACACCGTTACCTGATAGCCCAGTGGCGCAAGATCGCGCGCGACGGTGAGCGAGGCAGGACCGGCGCCGATGCAGGCCACGCGCTTGCCGTTCTTGCGCTGCGGCGCCTTGGGCAACCGGTCGCTGATGTCTTCCTTATGGTCCGCGGCAACGCGCTTCAGTCGGCAGATCGCCACCGGCTCTGCCTTCTCGGTGTTGCGTTCCTCGACGCGCCCGCGCCGGCATGCCGGCTCGCACGGCCGGTCGCAGGTTCGCCCAAGAATTCCGGGGAAGACGTTCGACCACCAGTTGACCATGTAGGCATCGCCGTAGCGGCCTGCCGCGATCATCCGGATGTATTCGGGAACGGGGGTGTGAGCCGGACAGGCCCACTGACAATCGACAACTTTATGAAAATAGTCGGGAACGCCGATATCTGTCGGTTTCAAACGTACTCCTTGCTGCGCTCTTTTTACTTAGCGGCTGTGTCATCAGTTAAATGACAGCGAATGGGCCCGATAAGTTCTCTGAATATTACCTGTAAGTGGCCGTTTTGAAAAGCTTTCTGACTTGAGTCTGAGGGTGTGACGTCCGTCGCACTCGAAGCGAGAATCGGTGCGGTTTGAGACAGTTATCCGACCGCCGCGGCACGCGCCAGGCCTGTTAATTGGCGCGCAAGCAACGGCTGCAACCGTATAGAACTTTGAATTTTCGTCGAAGTCTGAATAGTGGCTCTCCGGCCGCAGAATAACCACAATTCGCTTAGGGAGAAACCCCATGGAATGGCTCCTCGACCCGAATGCCTGGATCGCGCTGGTCACGCTGACGGCACTCGAAATCGTGCTGGGCATCGATAACATCATCTTCATCTCGATCCTCGTCGGACGGTTGCCGGAGCACCAGCGTGCGAAAGCGCGCACGATCGGGATCACGCTCGCCATGGTTTCGCGCATCGGCCTCCTGCTCTCCCTCGCCTGGATGATGACGCTGACCGAGCCATTGTTCAGCCTTTTCGGCCGGGAGATTTCCGGACGTGACCTGATCCTGATCGGAGGCGGGCTGTTCCTGCTCTGGAAGAGCGTCCACGAGATTCACAACTCGCTCGAGGGCGAGGAGACGGCGACGGACGAGACGGGGCGGCGCCTTGCCGCAGGCTTTGGCGCGGTCATCGCGCAGATTGCGATTATCGACATCGTGTTTTCGCTCGATTCGGTCATCACGGCGGTGGGCATGGTGGACGAGATCTCGATCATGGTCATCGCGATCGTGGCGGCCGTAGGCGTCATGCTGGTGGCGGCGCGTCCGATCGGCGAGTTCGTCGACCGCCACCCGACGATCAAGATGCTGGCGTTGTCGTTCCTGATCCTCGTTGGCGTGGCCCTGATCGGGGAGGGCTGGGACCTTCACATCGCGAAAGGCTACATCTATTTTGCAATGGCTTTCTCGGTGGCGGTCGAGATGCTCAACATCCGGATGCGCGCGAAAAGACGCAGGCGGGTAGAGCCGCTGCATTTGCGCAAGAGCCTTCGCGAAGAGCGGGAGGAAACCGCCTGAGCCGTTCGTCGATGCGCTACCGTCAGAAGTACGCGGTGGCGCTCATGGTGCATCCGCCGGCCGGGTTCGCCACCCATAGCGCAACCTTGGAGCTGTCCGCCGTCGGCGCGCCATTCACGGTGAAGCGCTCGAAATGGAAGAGCGGGTGCAAGGCGCGGTATTCCAGCTGGCGCACGGGCCGCGAGTCATTGCGGCGGCACAGATCGAGTAACAGGACGGTCTGCAACGGGCCGTGGACGATCAGCCCCGGATAACCTTCCTCGTTACGGCAATACTCGATGTCGTAATGGATCCGGTGAGCGTTGAAGATCAGCGCCGAGAAGCGGAACAGCATGATTTGATCGGCGATGACCTCGCGGCGCCATGCGGCGTCGGCCGGTGCCGGCTTGAGCGGCGGGGGCGGGTCGCCGGGCCGCGGCGCATCCCGGTAAACGATATCGTGCTCTTCGATCACCGCGGCGCTGCCCGAGGCCGTGATGGTGTGGCGCACGGTGACGAACACGAGATTGCCGGTGCGTCCCTGCTTGCTCTCGACCGACACAATTTCCGAATCAAGCCGTGCCGTTTCCCCTACCTTGAGAGGCCGCGCGAACTCGATACGGCCGCCCGCCCACATCCGCCGTGGCAGTCGTACGGGGGGCAAGAAATCCCCGCGCCGGGGGTGGCCGTCCGATCCTATCTCGGAGGCCGGGCTGGCTTCGAGAAAATACAGCCAGTGCCAGCCCAGGGGAACCGCATCACCCGCGCGGGGCTCCGGCTCGCGGCGATCGAGCGTTGCGTCCAGCGCCGCGAGCGGCCATGGCGTGACCACGTCGGTCACGCTGCGTTGGTTTCCAATCCAGTCCTTGAGTTCCGTGCGCTCACTCACCGGTATCGTCCTCCCTGTTCAACTGTGACGATGCGTCCGGGCTTGCCGCTGCGCTGCCAACGATTGGATCATTCGAGACTCGTCATGGTCGCGAGAAGGAAGCCTGCGCGACGCCTATTATGGTCCGAATAGCGCGAGATCGGCCTGCGGGCTCTTATGCATGGCTTCGACATCATGCCCGACGCCCGGGACCTCGACGAGGCGCCAGTAAGGGAATCGCTCCCGGTCCAGCAATGGCAACACAAGCAACATCCCGCTGCCTCTTACGGAAGGGGCGCGGCCATGCAGGCTGCGGAAAAGATTTTTGCAAAGTATCCGCGCTTGGCGCAGCGCCGCACGAATCAGGCCAAGGTGCTCTCCGGCGGCGAGCGTCGCTTGCTGGAAATCTCGCGTGCGCTCGTGATGGAGCCGGAGGTGCTGCTGGTCGACGAGCCCTCGATCGGGCTCGAGCCGCGCTTCATCGACATGGTGTTCGAGATTCTCTATGACCTGCAGAACAACGAAGGCAAGACCATCATCATGGTCGAGCAGAACGCCAAGAAGGGTCTTGAGTTCGCGGACATCGGCTACGTGCTGGTCGACGGTGTGACCGCCATTGCCGGGCCAGGAAAAGAGTTACTCAAGAATCCGGAAGTCGGGCGGCTGTTCCTCGGCGGCTGAGCCGCGCTCCGCGTCAATCAGCCTTTTTGGAATTCCGATTCGGGCCCGTCCCGGAGCCCGCGCGCGGGTGTCGTGCGGCGCGGCTGAATATCATTGACGCCCCGCGCGCCATTTGAGTGACGAGTGACGAGTGATGAGTGATGAGTGATGAGTGATCGGTGATGTGCTGAATTGTTTGCGTCCGCAGGGTCGTTTGTCCGTCACCCATCACCCATCACCGCTTCAGGGGTTCGATGGTGCCCATGTGGAACTGAAATTCTCCCCGGCGGCAGTCGGAGAAGTAGTGCTGGAGAGTATTGCGGACCGTGGCAAAGGCGAGCTGGTCCCAGGGAATCTCCGCCTCGGTGTAGAGCCCGACCTCGAGGGTTTCGGCGCCCGGGTGCACGCTGGCGTCGAGCAGGCGGGCGCGGAACAGCATATAGACCTGGCCGATGTGCGGGATGTTGTAGACCGCGTAGAGCGGTCCGATTTCGACGCGCGCGTTGGCTTCTTCCAGCGTTTCGCGCTCGGCGCCCTGCTCGACGGTTTCCCCTTTCTCCAGGTAGCCTGCGGGCACCGTCCACAGGCCATGGCGCGGCTCGATCGCCCGCCGGCACAGCAGGACCCGGTCATCCCACTCAACGATGCAGCCCACGACCATGCGCGGGTTCTGGTAGTGAATGACATGGCAAGCGTCGCAGACGTGGCGTTCAAGCGTATCGCCGGGAGGCACGCGCAGCGCCACCGGGGCGCCGCATTGGCTGCAGAACTTCATGGCTTGGGGATTTTCTTCGAGTCGTTACTATACGGTAACATCGGGGCCGGGGAAAACCGGACTGCGGAGCGCCTGAAGAATCCGCTTTCATCGACCGCGGGCTGTTCGAGATCGCCTTGGTGCAGTCGCGCGTAAGCGGCATTGTGAGCGCGGCCGGACCTTCGGTTTTATTTCACCGATGCGGACGGGGATTTTTCATCGCAGGCTCCCGATTATCCGCTCGTCTGGCTGGTGAAGGCAGGGGCAAGGTGCCGTGGGGCGAGCGCATTCAGCTCAACTAAGACCCCGTGAGTCGTGAGTGGTGATTCGTGAGTCGACTCCAATACATTGCTGCGTTTGCGCTGCTCATTGCGACGGGCGCGGGACAGGCGGCGCTCGCACCGGGCGATCACGAGTTTTCGGTCAGGCACGATGGGCTGCGCCGGACCTATCTCGTCTATGTCCCGCCGCAGACCGCAGCGGGCGGGCGTTTGCCCGTCATTTTGAATTTTCACGGTGGTGGCGGCAACGCCAAGACGCAGAAATGGTATTCGCGGATGGACGAAACCGCGGCGCGCGAGGGTTTTGTCGCGGTGTACCCGAACGGCACTGGGGGTTTTGCCGGGCGCTTTCTTACCTGGAACGCAGGTATGTGCTGCGGCTCGGCGGCGGCAAGGCGCGTGGACGATGTCGGTTTTATTCTGGCGGTGCTGGATGATCTTGCCCGGCGAACACGGATCGACTCGACCCGGGTTTACGCAACGGGTCTCTCGAACGGTTCTATGATGGCCTATCGGCTGGCGGCCGAGGCGTCCGATCGCATTGCTGCCGTGGCGGGCGTGGCCGGTGCAGTGACACTGCCGCGATTCAAATCGGCGCGTCCCATGCCAGTCATGCACATTCATAGCGTCGACGACGAGCGTGCGCTCTACCGCGGAGGGCTCGCGCCAGCCTTCCCGTGGACCAATACCCGTGTGTTGCACCCACCGGTCGCGGCCATGCTCGAGAAATGGCTGGCGCACGATGGTTGCCCCGCGAAGCCAGACATAACGGCAACAGTCAAAGGCCATCCAGGTGCCGCTGATGCCGCACATACGGCAACGCGCTCGACCCATGGGCCATGCCGCGCGGGCACCGAGGTCGTTTTGTGGAAGCTAACCGGTGCCGGGCACGTCTGGCCCGGCGGGCAGCAGGACTTCCTGCCGTTGCTCCTTGGCAGCGGGACGCGCGTTATCAATGCTAACAACGAGATGTGGACTTTTTTCGCGCGTTTCCGCCGCGAGTGATCAAGATCCGAGCACGAGGTCGTCAAGGCTGCGGTGCGGCGCCGCTCGACGGCGACTTGTAGGGACTTCGCTCGTTGAGTTCGTCGACGTAGTCAACGATACCGCGCGCTTCCCGCACCAGATGTTCCTCGATTGCATTCGCGAACTCTGGATGCGCGAGCCAGTGCGCCGAACAGGTTTCGACCGGCACCAATCCCCGCGCAAGTTTGTGTTCCCCTCTGGATCCGCCCTCGAAGGTTTCAATCCCGCGCGCGATGCAGTAATCGATCCCCTGGTAGTAACAAGCCTCGAAATGCAGGGCCGGATGGTATTCCAGCGCGCCCCAGTAGCGCCCGCATAACCGCTGTCCGTTGCGCACGTTCAGCGAGGCGGCGACAGGCGTGCCGTCGCGCTCGGCGACAATGAGGACCATGTGCTGCGCCAGCTCGCGACCAATGCGGCAGAAGAACTCGAGGTTGAGATACGGGCTCGAGTGGTGCTCGCGATACGTTTGGCGATAGCAGCGGTTGAAGAATGCCCAGTCACGTTCGCTGATGTCCGTTCCCTCGAGCCAGCTAAAGCGGATGCCGGCGTCGCTCACCTTGCGGCGCTCCTGCTTTACCTTCTTGCGTTTGGTATGGTTGAACCCGGCCAAAAAGGCGTCGAAATTCGCGTAACCCTGATTGACCCAGTGAAATTGCACGGTCGTCCTGGCAAGCATGCCGTGCGCATACAGCCGTTGCGCGTCGCCGCGCGTGGGAAAGAGGCAATGCAGCGAGGAAACCCGCAGCTCGCGCGCCAGGGCGAGCGCCGCACCGATCAGGCGGTCATGGTCCTGTTCGCTTCCGGCGAGAATGCGCGCGCCCGTGACGGGTGTGAAGGGGATCGCGCAAAGCAGCTTCGGATAGTAATCGAGGCCATGCCGGTGGTAGGCATCGGCCCACGCCCAGTCGAACACGTACTCGCCATATGAGTGGGACTTGACGTAGAGCGGCATGGCGCCGGAAAGCCGCGCCCCCGACTTCAGCAGGAGATAGACCGGCGCCCACCCCGTCGCTTCGCTGGCGCAGCCGGTCTCGTGCAGCGCCGAAAGGAACTGGTGCGTCAGGAACGGATCGTCTCCTGCAAGCCGGTTCCATTCATCGGCCGGCACGGCGGCGAGCGAATCACAGACCTCGAGTTCCAAGTCTTTCGGCACGTTCGAGCAGATGGGAAGAGACGGGCGAATGATATATTAGAGCCCCTAAGATAACGAAACACACGCGCGTTTCGTTAGCTTAGGGGCTCTTGGCGAAATGAAGATTGCGATTGCGCAGATGAACGCGACGGTCGGCGACCTGGCGGGCAACGTTGCCCGCATCGCCGAGTTTGCCGACCGTGCGCGCCGGTCCGGTGCCGACCTGCTGGTGACGCCCGAACTAGCCCTGTGCGGCTACCCTCCCGAAGATCTGTTGCTGCGCGACGATTTTCTCGAGGCCTGCGACGAGGCGCTGCGCGACCTGGCGGCGCGCGTGAGTGACGTGACGCTGGTGGTTGGCCATCCCCGCGCCGAGGAGCGCAAACGCTACAACTCGGCTTCGATCATCCAGGGCGGAAAGGTCATCGGTCTCTACGACAAGTTCCGATTGCCCAATTACACGGTGTTCGACGAGGAGCGCTATTTCGAGCCGGGCGCGAAGCCATGCGTTTTCGGCATCGACGGGGTCAGCTTCGGTGTCAATATTTGCGAGGACACGTGGGGATCGGAGGGTCCTGCCACGGCGCGCCGCAGGAGTTCTCTGCGCGACGAGCGCGTGGGCATCAATATTTGCGCGGACTCGTGGACTGCCGAGGCGCCGCGAGCGACGCGCGACGCCGGCGCCGGCGTGTTGCTGGTCTTGAACGCCTCCCCGTACCACGTGGGCAAGCAGACCGTGCGCTACGACGTCATGCGTGAACGCGTGGCGGAGACCGGCATGCCCCTGGTCTACGTCAACATGGCGGGCGGGCAAGACGAGCTCGTCTTCGACGGCGCGTCGTTCGTGTTAAACCGCGATGGGGTGATCACGCACCAGCTGCCCATGTTCGAGGAGGCGCTGGGACTCGTGACGCTCACCGACGGCGACCCGCAGCGCGGGGAGATCGCGCCCGAGCTCTCGACCGAGGCTGAGGTCTACGGGGCGCTGGTTACCGGCGTGCGTGACTATATCGACAAGAATGGGTTTCCCGGCGCGATTATCGGCACCTCGGGCGGAATCGACTCCGCGCTGACGTTGGCCATAGCGGTCGACGCCCTCGGGACCGATCGCGTGCGTGCGGTGATGATGCCCTCGCAATACACCGCCGGCATTAGCGTGGAGGACGCGCGGGCGGAGGTGGGGGCGCTCAAGGTCCGATACACGGAGATCGCGATCAAGCCGATTTTCGACGCGTTCCTGGCAGCGCTGGCCGGCGAGTTCAAGGGGTTGCCTGCGGATGTCACGGAGGAGAACCTGCAGTCGCGGATCCGTGGCACGTTGCTGATGGCGTTCTCGAACAAGACGGGAGCGTTGGTGCTCACCACGGGCAACAAGAGCGAGATGGGAACCGGCTACGCGACGCTTTATGGAGATATGGCCGGCGGCTTCGGCGTGCTGAAGGACATCAACAAGATGATGGTGTATCGGCTGGCTCGCTATCGCAACAGCGTCGCTCCGGTCATACCCCAGCGGGTGATCGAGCGCGCCCCGTCAGCCGAGCTGCGTCCCGACCAGACCGATCAGGACAGCCTCCCGCCGTACGCGGTGCTCGACGCCATCATGGAGGCGTACGTCGAGAGCGATATCAGTCCGAAGAAGATCATTGAACATGGCTTCGCCCCTGCAGACGTCGAGCGTGTGGTACGGCTGGTGCGCGGTAGCGAGTACAAGCGACGCCAGGCCCCGGTTGGTGTGCGGATAACGCCGCGCGGTTTCGGCAAGGACTGGCGGTTCCCGATCACCAACAAGTTCCGGCACCGATTCGATTAGGATTTCGTCGAACCATAGCTCGACGAAATCCTCAGGCAGGACTCCCCGCCGGAAAACAGCATGAAGGAATTTGTCGGTCTAAAGCCGACAAATTCCTGCCTGTGTTATCCTTAACGTAAACAGCGGACGCCAATGTTGCGGAGGGGCCCCATGAAAAAAATCGAAGCCATCTTCAAACCATTCAAGCTCGACGAGGTGCGCGAGGCGCTCTCCGAGATCGGTGTGAGCGGCTTAACCGTGACGGAAGTAAAGGGCTTCGGTCGGCAGAAGGGGCACACCGAGCTCTACCGCGGGGCCGAATACGTGGTCGATTTCCTGCCCAAGGTCAAGCTCGACGTCGTAGTCCCGGACAAGCTGCTGGAGGGCGCAATTGATGCGATCGTCAAGGCCGCTCGTACCGGCAAGATTGGGGACGGCAAGATTTTCGTCAGCAATGTCGACCAGGTGCTTCGCATCCGCACCGGCGAGACCGACGAGGCAGCCATCTAAAGGATGAAGGCGGAAGGCAGAAGGCGGAAATGTAAGACGTCTTTGCGATCCTTCATCCTTCTGACTTCTGACTTCTGCCTTTGAGAAGCACTACCACAGCTCCGCCGCCGCCATCCGGCGGCTTTGCCTGACAAAACGCGAGAACGTCGTCCCGCCGCATCAGCCACCCGGCTACCTTGCGCTTGAGCACCGGCTCGCGGTTTTTCGAGCGCAGCCCTTTCCCGTGCACGATGCGAACACACCGGAGATCCCGGCGCGCGCAGTGAGCGAGAAACTGCGCGAGAAGCTCACGCGCATCGGTGCTGGTCGAGCCGTGGAGATCGAGGTCGTCCTGAGTGACCCAATGACCGCGACGCAGCTTGCGCAGGATCGGGGCGCCGATGCCGGGGCGCACGAAGGACAGTTCCTCGCCCGTATCGAGCCCGAGTTCCCAGGCCGTCTGGTGCCCGAGGCTTTCGTGAAGCGCGGCGCGCTCGTCCAGCAGCCTCTGAACGGGTACCGGGCGCGGACGGGGACGCTCGAGCATAGTCTTGGAATGGCGCAGCGGGGTCACGTCTGAAACAGACGCTCGAAAGAGGTCTGCATCGTGCGCTTCGGCGACGGGTTTGTGAAGTCGCTTTTTCATGGTGGAGCGGTGTCGTCGCCGGACGCAATATCAGGGCCTTCGGCGCGACTCAGAGCCCCTAACATAATGAAGCGCGCGCGTTGCGAGCCAAGATCGCGATAGCGCAGTGTGTGTTTCATTATGTTAGGGGGTTCTTAGTCGTACTGTGTTTGCTAATCACGCGCCGCTGCCCGCCGGTATGCTTTCCCGCAGCACGGACACTGCGGGAGCCCTCGCGCGATGGCGCGTGCCAGTCGATGGCGAGCGGTGGCGATCGACCAG
>Ga0224512_10000304_pt1 | contig 52282 bp, 52 predicted proteins | sample SF_May12_sed_USG_4_FD_169103 | JGI IMG/M metagenome (GOLD analysis project Ga0224512, IMG submission 169103) | Sediment microbial communities from San Francisco Bay, California, United States - SF_May12_sed_USGS_13 | ecosystem: Environmental > Aquatic > Marine > Sediment | place: USA...
GACGAACACCTCCGGGCCGTTGAGCGAGATCTCTCGAGCCGGCTAGATCCTGCCGAGGTGCTCGTCATTGGGGATGCGCTCGACGACGCCGCCGCAGCTGCAGGGCTCGGACTCAACTGCGTGATGTACAACGGTGGCGCGCACCCGGCCGGACGACTCGCCGGGGCCGGCGTACCGGTCGTGGGATCACTTCTCGAGGCGCTCGAGGCAGGAGGAGCAGTCTGAAGGCGAGGTGGGAGGTCCGGCGAGCCTACCTTGTTGGGCACCATCCCCTCCCCGCCTGGCGGGGTACCCCCACCCGGCTCAAGCTGGCGCCTGGGCCCCAGTGGGGAGATTATCCGTACTCGACGGCGCTGAGCGCTTTGAGCTTGAGGAGATCGTGCTGGGTATCGATGAACCTGATCGATCCGGTTCGCGAGCGCATGACCACCGAATGCGTCCGGGCCCCATTCGCGTAGTAATCGACCCCGTCGAGCAGTTCGCCGTCGGTAACACCGGTCGCGGCAAAGAACACATTGTCGGAATCTACGAGGTCTCTGGTGGTGAGGATCTGATCGAGATCGAGGTCGTTTTCGATAGCGTACAGTCGCTCGCTTTCGTCCCTGGGCCACAACTTGCACTGGATCTCGCCACCCATGCACAAGAGCGCCGATGCGGCGATAACGGCTTCCGGTGACCCCCCGATACCCAGCAGGATGTCGATGCCGGTTTCCTCCCGGACGGTGGAGATGGCTCCCGACACGTCGCCGTCGCGAATGAGCCGGATCCGGGCTCCGGCTTGCCGAACGGCCTGGATGTAGTCCTGGTTCCGGGGTCGGTCGAGGATGATCGCTGTTAGGTCGTTGATGTCCTTGCCCAGTGCCTTTGCCACCCGGGTCAGGTTGCGCTCGACGGGCGCTTCCAGGTCGACCATTCCCGCCGCGTCGGGCCCAACCGCGATCTTGTCCATGTAGACGAGGCTTCCCGGCGCGTACATCGACCCGCGCTCGGCTAGGCCGATAACGGCCAGAGCGCCCGGCATGCCCTCGGCGGTGAGCCGGGTGCCGTCAACGGGATCGACCGCCACGTCGACCGCCATGCCCTGTCCGTTTCCCACCTGCTCGCCGTTGAACAACATCGGCGCTTCGTCCTTCTCTCCCTCCCCGATGACGATGATCCCGTCCATATCGACCGTGGCCATGATGGATCTCATTCCATCAACGGCAGCTTGATCGACACCTTCCTTGTCGCCTCGTCCTTGCCAGCGGGCGGCGGCCATCGCGGCCGCCTCCGTCACTCGGACCAAATCCAGGGCCAGATTGCGTTCCGGTGCCTCAGCCATTCATTCCCCCACTTCGATGATCAGGGCATCCCCTTGCCCGCCGCCCCCGCACAGGGTGGCGCCGCCGGTGCCGCCGCCTCGCCTATTCAGTTCGTTCACCAGCGTAACGATAAGGCGGGCGCCGGTCGCTCCGATGGGATGACCAAGGGCAACGGCACCACCATTGACATTGACCTTGTTGTGGTCGAGGTCGAGCATGTGTGCCGACCAGAGCGCCACGGACGCGAACGCCTCGTTGATTTCCACGAGATCGAGGTCGCCGGGAGCCATTCCGGCCTTCTTGAGCGCCAGGCTGAGAGCCTCGGCGGGCCGTTCCTGCAAAGTAGCGTCCGGACCGCCAACCTGTCCGTAGGCGACGATCTCCGCCAGGATCGGGAGCCCGGCCGCCGCGGCCGCGGCTCGATCCGCAACGATAACTGCGGCGGCACCGTCCGATATCTGCGATGAGTTCGCCGCGGTGGTGGTTCCCTGTGCGGTGAACGCCGGCCGTAGCCTGCTGAGGGTCTCGACCGTGGTATCCGGCCGGATACCTTCGTCGAGTTCAACGGTCACCCGATCTCCTTTTCGCTGCGGAACGAGGACCGGGATGATTTCATCGTCGAAGGTACCCGCCTCGACCGCCTGCATCGCCCGGCGATGACTTTCCGCCGCCCATTCATCCTGCTGCTCGCGAGAAATGCCCAGCTTGGCGTTCTTGGTGTCGGATGATTCACCCATCGCACAATGATCGAACGAACACCACAGACCGTCATGCATCATGACGTCGATCAACTGGGCGTCGCCCATCCTTGCGCCCCAGCGGGCACTGGGCGCGAGGTAGGGGGCGTTACTCATGCTTTCCATGCCCCCGGCGACGACGAATGAGGCTTCGCCCAGTCGCACCGAGCGGTCGGCCATCGCGATGGCAGTCATGCCGGAGAGACAGACTTTGTTGACGGTGGTCGACGGTACGGTCATCGGCACGCCTGCCCGCACCGCAGCTTGCCGGGCGGTGATCTGTCCTTCGCCGGCCTGCAACACCTGTCCGAAGATCACCTCATCGATACGGGCGGGATCTAGCTGCGACCTCTGCAATGCCCCTTTGATGGCTGCGCTCCCCAATTCGACGGCACGCAGGGGAGCCAGTCCACCTCCAAACTTGCCCAAGGGGGTTCTGGCGATTCCGGTGATGACAGCACCCACGGCTCACTCCTCTCTGGTAAGGAGACCGCTCCCTGCAATCTAACCCGAGGCCGAATGATACGGCCAGCTCGGGTAGCCTGTCCGCATGAGATTGGTGAACATCGATCATGTTGGCATTGCGGTCCAAGATCTCGATGTGGCCCTCGCTGAGTATGGACGGCAGTACCACGTGCACGCCGAGTATCGCGAGGTCAATGAGGAGCAGGGGGTCGAAGAGGCCATGCTCCCGGTGGGGGCGTCCAACGTACAGTTGCTGCAACCTTTGAGCCCGGACACCCCGGTGGGTCGTTTCTTGGCCAAACGCGGCGAAGGTCTCCACCACATCGCCTTTGCGGTTCCTTCGATCGATGAGGCGTTGCTCCACTTGGCCGCAGAGGAGGTGGAGCTCATCGACGCCCACGCTCGGATCGGCGGAGGCGGGCACCGCATCGCTTTCGTGCATCCCCGGGGACTGGCCGGTACCCTGATTGAACTGGTCGAACTGCAATGAGAGACAACGATCCCAACATAGAGATCATCGGAGGCGCCGGCCCGTATGAGGCGGCGGCCATTCTGGCTGCCATTGATGCTGCGCTTACCGAAGAGTTGAAGGCTCAGGCAATCCCGAGCGAACCTGCCACGCCCGGGGCCTGGGCGATGTCGGGGCGGCCACAAGTTGTACTCGGGGCCAAATCGTCGTTTCAAGGGCTATCCCCGACCCCGGGTTTCGATGACGACAGCGGGGATTCCGAGACGGCCTAATCCTCAATGCGGCCGGGGGGCACGCCGAAGAATCAGGTGTGACCATTGAACCGACAGGACCCGAGGTCCGTCGCATCGAGCGCGCTACCCACATCGTCATCCTGCTAGTGGTGCTGGCCCTGCTGTTGCCGCTGCTGCTCTGGCCGGGGGTGGCCGCGCTCGTCTGGTGGTTGCAGTCCGACACGGACCTCAACATCCTCGTATACGACCAGACCGTCCCGGACGCTTCCTATCTGGAACATGCCTCTCTTGGTCTGGTTCTGGAGTATGAGAAGGTCCCGTTTTCGACGGAGGATTCGTTCGTCGGGGCGGCTCCCGGCGGGTCTCCCCACGGTGCATGGCCTTCCGAGGCGCCCGATCTCCTCATGCTGGTTGATGCGTACGGCGTGTATCTAGACGACGCCGGGCAGGTTTCCGACCAGGGAACGAATCTTATTACCGACTCACTCGATGAAGGCGACGCCGACCGGGTCGTTGGATGGGCCGCTTCCGGCACCGTCGTGTACGGAGAGTTCAATGTTCTGGGTGAGCCAACCGCGTCACCGGCAGCGCAGCGGTTGCAGGGATTGTTCGGCGTCGAGCGTGCCGGGTGGGCCGGGAGGCCCTTCAATGACCTATCGGCGGTTCCCGACCGTCTCGTCAGTCTGGCGGGGGGCACCTGGGACCACACCGGGCCGGGAATCGTCCTTATTGCACCGGGACAGGACGGTCCTTCAGTGGTGGTTTTGACCGGGGACGAATTGGAGAGCTCGCTCCCGGTCGTCGATGGGGTACTGCCCGGTTCCGGCCGTTCCGTTGAGGCGAGGGTCGATGGCTGGTTCGAGATCATCTCTGCCAACTCGAAGGCCCAAGTCGACATGTGGATGCGGCTTCGTCTGACTGATTCGGGCCGCTCGCTGCTCACTCGTCACGGAATACCGCCGGAGTGGCCCTTTCTGGTTCGCACCGAGGAATCGCTGTACCTGGCCGGCGATGCTTCCGAGAACAGTATTGAGTTTCCATTGCGAAAGATGACCGGCTCGCCGTTCTTGATGCGGGTTCTGCCGCAATCGGGGCAGATGGAGTTCTTCTACCGGGTCTACCTCCCGGTGGTGCAGTGGCTGGTCGAAACCGCCGGATCTTGAGGACATAGCAGTAAGGTGCGGTATCGATTGTGAGTAGACCACAAGTCCTCGTTGCCGAAGACGACCGTGTCGTTTCGTTGCTTATCGCCCGCAGCCTCGAAGGCGTTGGAGCCCAGATCACTACGGTGTATGACGGCGTCGAAGCCTTCGAGGTCGGTATCACCAACGATTTCAACCTGGTCCTGCTCGACCAGGTGATGCCGGGGTTGCTGGGCGTCGAGGTCTTGCAGCGCTGGATCGACGACGGCAAGGACATGCCGGTCATCATGGTGTCGGCCCTCACCGCCGAAGAGGACATCGTGCGGTGCCTCGAACTCGGGGCCGTCGATTTCATCCGAAAACCTTTCAGCGTCCGCGAATTGCTGGCTCGAGTAAAAGTGCATCTGCGAGCCCAGGGATTCGAACTGGAGATCTAGCAGCCAGCGAGCAACAGGCACGTTGTTGGGAATGGGCCCCCTCCGTCGAGCCCTATTCGGGCTCGACACTTCGCCCCAGCCCGACTCGCTCCGCTCGCCAGGGGGGAGGAGCTGGCTGGTCGGCTGGTTCCTATCTTCTGGGACTCCCCGAACGCATTAATGAGCCCAGCAACGTTGCCGATGCAATAACGGAGGAGGAAATAGTGCCGTGCGCTCCCAACCCGTGGACGCGTCGGCCGGCGGTGCTCAGGTGCACCCGCGCGGCCGACGACTCGCGCGCTATTTCCTCTTCCAGCCGGGGTGATCCGTGAGTGCGCTGATTCTTCCTTTCCTCGCCATCCTCGGCTCCATCACCGCCGTTGCCGGGTTGAGCCTCTTTGTCTACAAACTCATCCGCCATCGCCGTGAGCGTTTCGATGAGTTTCGCCGGGCGTCGTATATCGGGGCACTCAGTGAAATGGCCACCAGATCCGGATATCCACTCGAGATGCTCCGGCGCTGGTCGCCGGACGGTGTGTTCCTCGAAACTCTGCTCGAGTTTCTCAAGTTCCTGCAAGGGGGTGAACGCCAGAACCTGCTCCGGTTGGCCAGGGAACTGGGCATTGTCGAACGATTCGTAAACGAGCTGCGGACGTCGACTCGGCGTAACAAACGAGTGGAGGCCGTCAAGGCTCTGGCGGAGTTCGCCGATCCGGCCTCTGCCGACGCTCTGCTGGAAACGCTCAAGGATCCCGTCGACGAGGTCCGATGGCAAGGTGCCGGGGCCCTGGCCAAGATCGGGGATCCCCGGGCTGTGCGTCCTTTGCTCGAGACTCTCCAGCGGGAAACGGATTGGGGTGCCAATCGGATCGCCGACACCCTGGTTGCCTTCGGCTCGACCGCGGTTCCTGATTTGGCCCGTTACGCGCTATTGAGCGACCCGGTCCTGTCTGCTAACGCTGCTCATCTGCCGCTGATTGCGAGGGTGCTGGGCATCATCGGTGACGTGCGGGCCGAACCGGCCATGTTGTCGGCGCTCGAGGCGGACGACGCGGAGTTGCGGATCAGGGCGGCCGCGGCCCTCGGGACAGTTGGGTCGCTGACCTGCGTGCCGCCCTTGATTCGGACTCTGCGTGACCCCGAGTGGGAAGTTCGAGCCCAGGCAGCTGCTGCACTCGGGCGGCAAATGGATGGGAGAGCCATTGAGGGCCTTCGGCGGTCGATGCGTGATGAAAACTGGTGGGTTCGCCAGAACAGCGCCCAAGCTCTCTCCGAGATACCAGGCGGCATCACTGCCCTTGTGGGCGGTCTGGAAGATGAGGACCGGTTCGCCCGTGATGCGTCGATTGAGCGCCTCATGGCGATGGGCCTGGTCCGCAAGGCGGTTGAGGCCGTCAAGGGCGGCTCCGCCGGCGAGCAAGACCGCTTCGTCGTGCGCCAGATGGTGGTGTTGGGCCGGGGCGAATACCTACGTGACAAAGCGGCGGACGAGAAGGTGGCCGGATGAGCTTCATTGAATTGTTCAACTACGTGATCCTGATCTACTTCATCGTGATGGAACTGCAACTCTTGTTCGTGAGTGTTGTGTCGTTTTTTGCACTCCGGCGAAACCAGTTCACGTCGCTGCATGGTCGTCTGCACGACATGCTGACCTCTGACACGACGCCACCCGTGTCGATCATCATCCCCGCCTACAACGAGGCCGCCGGAATCGCCGAGTCGGTGCGGTCGATGGCCATGCTGAAATTCACCCGCAAGGAAATCATCGTTGTCAACGACGGCAGCTCCGACGAAACGGTGAAGGGCATGATCGACGAATTCCGGATGGAGCCAATCGACGTTCCGTTTCGACCCAGCCTCGAAACTGAGGTCGTCCATCGTGTGTATAAGTCGAGGCTTCCGCTGCCCATCGTCCTGGTCGACAAGGAAAACGGTGGCAAAGGCGACGCGATCAACGCCGGGATCAACATCGCTCGGTATCCCTATGTGATGGCCACCGACGCCGATATGGTGCTCGACGACGAGTGTTTGCTACGGGCGGTCCGGCATTTCGTGGAGGACAGATCCCGGACCGTTGCCGTTGGGGGAAATGTTCGTCCGCTCAACGGTTGCGAAGTCCGTCGCGGACGGGTCACCAATGTTTCGCTTCCCCGCCGTCCGGTCGAACTCTCGCAGGTCGTTGAGTACATACGTGGCTTCCTTTCGGCCCGTCCCGGCTGGTCGGCGCTGGGCACCTTGCTCATCGTGTCCGGAGCGTTCGGGATCTTCCAGAAACAAGCGGTCATCGACGTTGGCGGGTTCCGGCACGGGCACCTAGGTGAAGACATGGAGCTGACCATGCGGCTTCACCGCCACTTCCGCAAGAAGCGCATTCCTTATCGCATCGTCTACGCGCCGGATGCCGTTGCGTGGACCGAGGTCCCTCTGACTCGTCGCGTGCTGCGTAGGCAGCGGATTCGCTGGCACCGGGGGCTCATGCAGGTCATCTGGCAGTACAAGGGCATGCTGGGCAATCCTCGCTACGGAATGGTTGGTCTGCTCGGCTGGCCCGCTTTCGTTGCCTTCGAGTTCCTGGCACCCATCCTCGAGTTCGTTGGTTGGTTTGTCGTGCCCACTTCCCTGTTTCTGGGCATTCTCAACTGGGAAATAGCTCTTCCCCTCATTCTGATTTCGTTGGTACTCGGCGCCGGCAACTCACTGATCGGACTCTTCCTTGACGAGCGATTCGGCTATTACAACGCCCCAGGCGATGCTGCCAAGTTGCTGGCCTACTCGCTTGGTGAGCAGCTCGGGATGCGGCAGCGGACGGTCTGGTGGCGAGTGAGAGCCATGTTCTGGAATCCCCGCCGGAAGACCTGGGGAGACATGCAGCGAGCCGGGGTTGGCAACCTGGCCCCGGAGAAGGGCGGGGACTAAGGCAGTCGGTCGGCCTTGGCCCGATCCCAGTCTCCAGTCGTCCGTTGCCGCGGCCCATTGTGTGTCCTCCCTCGGTGTCAGCCGGGGGAGGTGGCCGAGCACCGCGAGGTCGGAGGGGGAAACCGGCGACTGGCTACCGGCAACAGATGAATGCTTCACCGCCGCGCCATACGCTCCTGGAGTTGGGCCAACTCCGGTGAGCCGAGGACGCGGGCCATAGCTGCGTACACCGTGATTACGATGGCCGCGCCGATGGTTACCAGCCCGAGTGATCCCCAGAAACCGGGCAGTTCACCGCCCGCGACCCATTTCACCACCAGCCAGGCAATCGGGGCGGCGATCGCAGCTCCCACCGCGCTTCGCAGCAGCGAGCTCATAATCCCGGCCACACCGTCCCGGCCGGCCCGTGCATGCCAGGAAATGGCCAGGGCAAACGTGTAGAGGGCCATCGCCAAGGTGCTGGCGAGGGCAAAGCCCGGTGCGTCGTAGCGGCTCAGCCACCAGTACAGACCTACCGCCACTCCGGTCCCGGCCGTGCCGATGATAACCGGGGTCCACATCTGACGGCGGGCGTAGAAGGCCCGGGCATAGATCTGGTGGGCGCCCCAAACGGGGATCGAGAGCCCGTAGAACACCAGCGCCGAGGCCGTGAGGATGGTGTCCTGCGGTCCGAATTCGCCCCGTTGGTAGACCACCCGGACGGATGGTTGCGAGAGGGCCAGGATGGCGGCGACCGCCGGAGCGCTTATGAATATGGTGTACCGGATGGTCCTGGTGACGGTGGCGGCCATCTCCTGGAGTCTTCCTTCTTCGACCAGCCGCGCCAGGAACGGATAGGCGGCCACTCCCGCCGTCTGGGCGATGACCCCGACCGGCAGCATGTTCAGGCGGCGAGCGTAGGTCAGGGCGGAGATGCCACCTTCCTCGGTCAACTGACCGAAGAGCCGCACGAATTGCTCGTCGAGCACGGCGATGGACTGCCCAAGCATCAAGGGGACGGCCAGCACCAGGTACTCGCGCAAGGCGGGATGTCGCATGGGAACCCCGCTCACCCATCGGAGCCCGGCCCGGCGCGCCCCATACCACTGAAGGGCGAAATTCCCCACGAAGGCACCCCCGACCGCACCCCATGCGAAACCCGCTGCGGACGCCGTCCCCGTTGCCCAGGCGATGAGCCCTCCGGCGATGATGCCAAGGTTGTAGATGACCGGCGCAACCGCCGGGATGGCGAAGCGCTGATGGGCGTACTGAACGCCCATCCACAAAGAGCCCAGCACGAAGAAGATCTGGGCGGGGAGGACGATGCGGGTGAGCCGGGTCACCTCCCCGGCCTGCATAGCGTTGAACCGGGGGTACACCAGGGTGGTCAGCGATTCGGCGAAGATCATCGTCAAGATCGTGAGCAGCACCATGGCGATCGCTACCGGACGAAAGACGGCGGCAAAGGCCCGATTGCCTTCCTCTTCGTCGCCACGCACGAGATGACGGGTCAAGATCGGGATGAAGGTCACGGTGAGGTAACCCCCGGCCATCAGGTAGAAAAGGACGTCGGGAATGACGAAGGCAGCCTGAAACGCATCTCCCTGGGCCGTGTTGCCGAGGAGGCCGGCCAGCGCCACGTTGCGAAGCATGCCCAGCACCCGAGATAGCAGAATCCCGGCGGAGACCACCAACGCAGCCTTGCCCAGCCGGCCGGTGGGTTTTCCAGCGTCGTTGTCGGGGACGCTCACCGGGTACCGACCAGTTCCTGGTGGGCGGTCCGCAGTTCCTCGAGCACCGTATCGGGAACCGCGAGATCTCCCCGACCTGATCCCAGGTCCAGACCCTCCTTGTAGGAGCCGTGGTAGTCGGATCCTCCCGAGGGGATCAGCCCAAACGACCGAGCAACGCTGGCCAGGTCTTCTCGCTGCTCCGGTGAGTAGTCGCCGTAGTAGGCATCGACTCCAACCAACCCGGCGGCCGTTAACCGGCGGTAGGTGGTGGCGTATTCATCGGCGGAGGTGTGGCCGAGTGTGTGGGGATGGGAAAGTACCGGTACGGCCCCCGACGCACAGGCCAGGCCGATAGCCTCCTCGGGTTCCAGACGCAGCCGGGGAACATAGGCCGGCGCCTCGTTGCCCAAGTAATCGCTAAAAGCGGTCGGGATGTCGGATACCAGGCCCTTGCGAACGAGGACGGCGGCAAAATGAGGCCGTCCAACTACCCCGACCCTGGACTCCTCAATTACCTCATCAATCGTAATGTCGATTCCCATCCGGCGGAGCCGGTCGGCAATCCGGTAGTTCCGATGGGAACGGCTCGCCTGCAGCTCTGCCAGGCGGTCCTGCAGGGGCCCGCTCCCCGGTTCCAGGAAGAGCACCACCAGGTGCATGGCTCCGGGAGCCCATTCGCAGGAGATCTCTACGCCGGGGACCAGCTCAATCGGTAGCCCTTCGGCAGCCCGGCGGGCTTCTTCGATGCCTTCCAGCGTGTCGTGGTCGGTGAGGGCCACGGCCGTGAGCTTGCGGGCGGCCGCCTTGTGAACGAGGTCGGCCGGCTCGTCGGACCCGTCTGAGCGATTGCTGTGCGTGTGGAGATCAACGGCCATTGTCGGTAGGGAGGGTACAGGGGCAGGTCGCCCGGTTGTTGTCTCCAGGTCTCAGTCATCGGTTCCAGTTTCCGAGTTCCCAGTTCCCGAGAAGGCAATGTTGTTAATGGCTACTTGCTACTGGTTGCTACTCGCTGATCTCTATCGTCACGCTCTCGATGTACACCGTTTCGAGTGGCAAGCTCTGCTCGGAGTCTTCGGTACCGTCCCGGCCGGTCAGCGACACAGAGGTGATCCGGTCGAGGGTGTCGTCGGAGCCAATTGCGTTGCCAAAGACGGAGTACGCATTCTGCAGGCCGGCGTCTTCGCCGGTGACGATGAAGAACTGGCTGCCCGTCGAGTTGACGCCGCCATTGGCCATCGCCAGGACCCCGCGCCCGTAGGTGAACCCCGCTTCCGGGAATTCGTCGGCGACTAGATAGCCAGGACCGCCGTTGCCGACCGCCGTCGGGTCTCCTCCCTGTATGGCGAAGCCGGGGACGATGCGGTGCAGTACGGAGCCGTCGAAGTAACCCTCCCGGGCCAGAAACACGAACGAGTTGACGGTTTCGGGAGCAACGGAAGGCTCGAGCTGGGCAACGATGTCGCCACACGAGGTGGTGATGGTGGCCGTTACCGTAGCCTCCGTGGCAATTCCCTGGTCTTCCGCGGTTGTGAAGGTCATTTCCGTGACGGGCGGCGGAGCTTCCGCTCCGCAGGCCGTCGGTTGGGCACGGTAATCCTCGTAGTTGAGCGGGAGAGTGGGGGTAGTGGTCGTCGTTGTAGTGTCTGGGTTGCCAAGGACGGCCGACAGGGCCAAAATCCCGGCTACCACAGCTGCTATGACCGTATAGCGGATGGCCCGCTTGCGGAGCTTTCGCTGCCGCTCCAGCTTCCGTTGTTCTTCCCTCTTCTTGGCACGGTTCTCGCGCTGTCTTTCACGCTTGTTGGTGGGCATAGCGACAGGACTATAGGCATCCTTCAAATAAGGATCGTCGGGGTGGGGACACCTCCAGAGTACACTCCCGCCGCGATGTCGTTGATAGTCCAGAAATTTGGTGGTACCTCAGTCGCGGATGGCGAACGGATCAAGCGGGTGGCGGCCCGCGTCGCCAGTACCCGCCGGGACGGCCACGAGGTGATCGTGGTCGTTTCGGCGATGGGTGGGACCACCGACGCGCTGATCGACCTGGCCCGCCAGGTAAGCCCTTCGCCGCCCGGCCGGGAGATGGACATGTTGCTTACCGCCGGGGAACGGATCACTATGGCGCTGCTGGCCATTGCCATACATGAAGAAGGTGTTGAGGCGGTGAGCTTCACCGGCTCTCAAGCGGGCATCCTCACCGATTCGAGTCACGGTCAAGCGAAGATCCAGGAGATCCGCAGTTTTCGGGTGGAAGAAAGCCTCAAGGAAGGCAAGGTTGTCATTGTCGCTGGTTTCCAGGGCGTCGATCCGCAGTCGAAGGACGTGACCACGCTCGGCCGGGGCGGCTCCGATGCCACCGCAGTAGCCCTGGCCGCTGCCAACCGAGCCGACGTGTGTGAGATCTACACCGACGTTGATGGGGTGTTCACGGCCGATCCGCGTATCGTCCCGAATGCCCGCAAACTCGACGAGGTGTCATTTGAGGAGATGCTGGAACTGGCGGCGACCGGCGCCAGGGTCCTCATGCTCCGGTCGGTCGAGTTTGGCCGCAATTTCAACGTCCCCCTCCACGTGCGATCGTCGTTCCACGACGGCCCCGGGACCTGGGTGAAGGAGACAACCATGGAACAGGCGATCATCAGTGCAATATCGCACGACACTTCGGAAGCAAAAGTGACGGTCCGGGGTGTACCCGACCGCCCCGGTGTCGCTGCGACCCTCTTTGAGCCGCTGGCCGCCCATGAAGTCAATGTCGACATGATCGTCCAGAACGTGTCGGAGTCTGGAACCACCGACATCAGCTTCACCGTTCCCAACGAGCACGTGGCGTTAGCGATGGAGGTGGCCGGGAAGGTCATACCCGAGATCGAGGCGGTCGGGGTCGATGTGGACGAGGCAGTAGCCAAGGTGTCTGTAGTAGGAGCAGGGATGAAATCACACCCCGGTGTAGCGGCCAAGATGTTCCGGGTGCTGTCGGACAACGGGATCAATATCGAAATGATCTCTACGTCGAGCATTCGCATATCCTGTGTCGTGGCGTTGGATCAGATCGAAGATGCAGTGCGTGTCCTGCACGCCGCTTTCGAACCACCGATCATGTCGGGAGAGCTATGAACGCCAGACGGACTGCCATTGTGGGTGCTACCGGCGCAGTCGGCCGGGCCATGATCTCCATCCTGGAGGAGCGGGCCTTCCCGATCTCAGAGCTGCGTCTGCTGGCGTCATCGCGATCGGCTGGCTCCAAGGTGGAGACGCAATGGGGAACCATCGAGGTGGAAGACCTCGCCACGGCAGACCCGGCCGGCATCGAGATCGCCCTGTTCTCGGCGGGGGGTGACCGTTCCCGTCAATACGCTCCGGCGTTCGTCACGGCGGGCGCGGTCGTTATTGACAACTCGTCGGCTTTCCGGATGCGACCCGACGTGCCGCTGGTAGTGGCCGGGGTCAACGATGCGGCTGCCGTTCAGCACCAGGGGATCATCGCCAATCCGAATTGCACCACGATGGACCTGATGATGGCCGTGGCGCCGCTGCACCGGGCGGCCCGCCTTCGCTCGATGATCGCCACCTCCTACCAGTCCGTGTCGGGGTCCGGCCAGAGGGGCATGGACGAACTGACCGAGCAGATGGGGAAGCTCGGTGCCGATCGGGAAGCGCTGGTTTCGGGCGGGTGGCAGGATCCGGGAAGCGAGGTGTACCCTCGCCCCATCGCCTGGAACGTGATCCCCTTTGCCGGCAGTCTGCAGAGCGAGGGTTATACCGACGAGGAATGGAAGCTCGTCAACGAAAGCCGCAAGATCCTCGACATCTCGGACCTCAAGGTCGAGCCCACCTGCGTGCGGGTGCCGGTGATGGTGGGCCACGGGATAGTGGCCAGTCTCTGGTTTGACCGGCTGCTCTCCGCCGAGGAGGCCGAGGCACTGCTGGCCACCGCTGACGGAGTCGCGGTGTGGAAGGAGAAGGTCCCCACCCCACTCGATTCGGCCGGGATCGACGACGTGCTGGTTGGTCGCATCCGCCAGACAGTTGGTACTGTCGGTGGGATCAACCTGTGGGCCGTGGGGGACAATCTCCGGAAGGGGGCCGCCCTGAACGCGGTCCAGATCGCCGAACTGATTGTATAGACCTTTGCATGAGCTTGTCGCCGCAGCTTCTTGACTCAACCTCGAACGGAGCTACGAAGTCGTCGGACAGGTCTCGCTCTCGTCTTTAAGGCCGTCTGGCACTTGGCCTCGATCCCCGTTTTCGCACCCCTTGACCGACCATTCGGGGAGCATCAGTTTCGCTTGTCGGTCCAATATCGTCCCTATCTCGGCGCGACGGCTACTCATGAGAGGCGGCGGTTCGTCGAGGATGGGTTCTTGTGCCGAGACCTCTGCGATGGCCTGCACAGCTGGTGCGCCTCCGCTCGATGATTGGGTGGTTGCAGCCGGGGGCTCAACCGCCGGGGGCTCAACCGCCGGGGGCTCAACCGCCGGGGGCTCAACCGCCGGGGGCTCAACACCGGCTTGCCGGCAGAACACGACCGAGACGTACACCATCCCATCGCTGCCCGTCGCCCTCCCGGTTCCCATAGCGGTCCAGGCGGGGTTGGTGATTATGTTCCAATGGCTGCCGCTCTGCCGGAAGGCCGAGAACACCGACGGGACGTCGGGACCGGCGCCGACGACCTCGCCGACCGAGTCGCACGTTCCCAAAAGACTCGAGAGGCCGGTGTGGAACACCTTGCCGGATGCCGCTTGTGCGGCTGCCGAAGCCCCGGCCAGCCGGTCGGCGCTGGCGAGCAATGGGAGCTGTCCGGATCGGGCGCTGTTGACATGTCCACCCACTTCGTCGGCCAGGACCGAGGGGGCGGCCATCAATAAGAGCGCCAGTGTCAAGACCGTCGCGAGAGCAATTCGTTGTTTCGAATATGACACCAAGTGGGGGACCATATCGGATTTCTCTTCTCGCCGCCAGTTCATGGACAGTGGCAGGGAGTTTTGGAGCAACGAGGGCAGCCCCGCCGATAGCGGCCCAACGCCTCCTCTAGGCTCACGCCGGCCAGGTTGGCGAGCGAGGCAATCCAGGCCAGCACGTCGCCGAATTCTTGAAGTTGCTGGTCCCGGTCGCCTTTTCGGAGGGCCTGGGCAAGCTCCCCGATCTCTTCGGTAAGCCAGGCCACATTGGCCGGTATTCCCCGGGCGCGGTCGCGGTGTCCGTAGGTCCGATCCATGAGCTCTTGTAGCTCGTGCAGATCCATCAGGCCAGCGTAAACGGTACGGTTCGCGGAGCGAGTAATATACCGGAGCCACGGGACGTGGCGCAGTTTGGCAGCGCGCAGCGTTCGGGACGCTGAGGTCGCCGGTTCAAATCCGGCCGTCCCGACTAGAGAAAACACCAGGTCAAGGGCCACCCTTAGGGGTGGCCCTCTGGTTTGGGGGTCGGTTCTATCGCGCGTCCATCGCGCGCGTCAGACGAGCCCGCGGCCGGCCCTCACCGTCATCGATCTTGAACCCGAAGCCGACCCACCAAAGGTCCTTGCCATCGGACCCGACCGCGTCGGCAACCTGCTCGAGATCATCTGGCTCGAACTCGCCGACGATATCAACCTCGTGATCCACGCCATACCCTGCGCCCCACCTTCTACGACCTGCTTCCCCAATCCAGGGAGGACATGCCATGACCGACCCGAAAACACATCGCACTCGAAGCGGTCGGGTACTCACCGATGAGGACCTCGACGCCATAGCCACCGAGGTCGAAGAGACCGACTACGACGTTGAGGCCCTGAAGAGTCGGCGCCGCGGTCGACCCACGATGGGGTCAGGGCCGGCGGATGTCGTGCCGGTTCGGATCGACCCGGAGCTGCGGGAGGCGATCGAAGCCCGGGCTGCGGCCGACCACATCACTACCAGCGAGGTCATCCGCGAGGCCCTTCGCCGTTTCCTCGAGGTCGCCTGACGTAATAGGGCGGCCTCGGTTGCCCGGACTCGAACCGGTCTTCATCGCGCGCCCATCGCGCGCGTGGCGCCATCCACGGCAGCTCCCAGGTAGCGAACGGACTGGCTAGGAGCCGTTACGGTCGCTGCCCGGGGAAGACGCCCGGTGGATTCCATCAACGAGGAGTGGGGACTTCTAACTGGCCACCGGCGGGGACCCCGATCCGGCCAGGCGGGACTTTTGGATGGCCATGGACAACAACTAGCCTACGCAGGTGTCGACGGGGCAAGAAGCTACCAACGATGCGCAAACTGGCGAAGCACGCGCGGTCTAGCGAGGTATTAGCGAGGTGGCCCCTAAGGACGCAATCCAAAAGGACGCAAAGCTATGACGAGGTAACGCATTGATGGATCTGCCCCCCACCAGAATCGAGGACAATCTCAAGCTCATCGCCCATCACACCCTGGACGGAGCCCCCAACATCGGGGAGGGGATGGCGATGAAAATCACCAACGACGGTCGTCGCTTTCTCTACCTGGCCAACGAAGCACCCCCGGTAGCGATGTCAATCCTCGATGTGACCGACCCCGCCGACCCTCAGCTGGTCTGGCAATTGCCCACCGAACACGACAAGGTGAGGGGCAACTCGCTGGCCCTCTCCGGTGACACACTGGTCCTTGCCAAGCAAGTGTCCGAGCTGGGAATGACGCCTGCCGGATTCCACGTCTTCGACATCACGACTCCGGATCGGCCGCAAGAATTGGGCTTTTTCGACGCCTCAGGCCCTCATTCGGTCGGAGTCCACTTCGTCTCGCTCATGGACGGTCGTTATGCCCACATCTCCTCGGGGGCTGCCGACTTCGAGCCCAAGGACGCTCGTGACTATCAGTTCTACATGATCGTCGACCTCGAGGATCGGGCACATCCCCGTGAGGTGGGTCGCTGGTGGATTCCAGGTCAGCGTCAAGAAGATCCGGAGACCATCGTCCGCCACACCGAGATCGACTTCGCCTTCCGGGTCCATCACACCCTCTCTTACCCCCAGCGTCCCGACCGGGCCTATCTGGGTTACATCGACGGCGGGGTCATCATCCTCGACATCTCCGACAAGGATCAGCCCAGGATGATCAGCCGGCTGGACTACCACCCACCCTTTCCCGGCTTCACTCACACCGTGGTGCCACTCCTCGAACGCGACCTTCTGGTAGTCACCGATGAGGCCACTACCGTCTCCGATGGGGCGGACTGGCCCAAGCGGGTCTGGCTCATGGACATTCGCGATGAGACAAACCCGGTGATGATCTCCACTCTCCCGGTCCCGGAAGGGTTTGCCGAGTTCCATCGTCAGGGTGGCCGGATCGGAGCTCACAACATTCATGAGAACGACCCCGAACCCGGCAGCGCCAATCTCCAGAACACGTGTGTGGCCACCTGGTTCAGCGCCGGGCTGCGGGTGTACGACATCCGCGATCCGTTCACCCCCAGAGAAATCGCCGCCTTTCTCCCCGAGGCTCCGGAGGGTCAACGGGCTTGTCGCATCAGCGATGTCTTCGTCGACGATCGTGGCCTCGTTTACGCCGCCGACCGGGCCAATGGTGGGCTCTACATCCTCGAATACCACGGTCCCATACCCCTTGACTGAACGCGGCCGGCCGCATCGGATCGGGGGAGTCAACTTGAACTACCGACCACGCCTCCCCGGGGGGTCCTTCACCGCAACCGTGGCTTTCGCGGCACTTCGAGTTTCAGCGAGGTGTGATGCCAGCTCCAGCGACACCCTCCGGAATCCCGCCGGGCCCGCTGCCGCATCCCCATGGTCGACGAGCTGCGCTGCACTTCGGCTGTTCGGCCCGGTTCTACCTGGACGAACCGGCCGTGATCCCACCGACTATATACCGTTCTATACGTAGATAGACAAAGATAAACGGGATCAGGGTGAGGATGGCAAAGGCGGCCATCGCCGGATTGTTGGCAAAGCCGACGCTGTCCTGAAGCAACCACAACTCATAGGGCAGCGTTCGATTGCCAGGAGTCCGAGTCAGCGCCAAGACGAGGTTGAACTCGTTCCACGCCTCCCGAAACGCCAGAACGCCGATCGTAATCAAGGCAGGAAATGCCAAGGGCAGCACGATGTAGCGGATCCGCTTGAACATGTTGGTTCCATCGACATTGGCAGCCTCCTCCAGCTCCCTCGGGATCTGTTGGATGAACCCCACCAGTAGCCACACTGCTAGTGGAAGGATCTGGCTGGTGAATACGAGAACGAGTGTTGTCCTCCTGTCCAGAGCTCCGAAGGCCACTGCTAGCCGATAAAGGGGAACCATGAGACCAAGGCTGGGGATGAGACGGGGAAGCAGCGTAAAGAGAAGCAGAAGATGGCGTCCGCGAAAACGAAAACGGGCGAAGGCATAGGCCGCAGGAACAGCCACTGTCAGCGTTAGCGCTGCCGTACCAATTCCCACGATCAGACTGTTCATGAACGCACCTCGGAAGCCCTCTCGGTTGAGGATTTCCTGATAGGCGGCGAGTGTGGGATTGGCGGGAATGAGCGACGGAGCCGAGTACACCTCTGCCGGGATTTTTGCGGAAATCGACAGGGTCATCAGGATTGGCCCAACCGTCCAGACAACCAAGGCAATCAGGGGAATCCAGACCGGCACTCGCTTGAGATAGTGAAGCAGCCATGGCTTCCAGCCGCGACGCTTCCAGGCTTGTCCTCGCCCGCTGGCCGATGCGTCTTTGTCTGGTTGAACAGTCATCAGTTTCCAATATCGAACCGACGAGAAAACGTTGTGTACACCAATGTAAGAAGGCCATTGAGAACGAGAACGACTATGACAACCGCAAGAGCTTCGTTTCGACGCAGCTCCAAAAAGGCGGTTTCGTAGAGGTGGATTGGAAGCGTCCGAGTGGATCTCAGCGGACCACCACCGGTAAGAGCCAGGACCACTCCGAGTGAAGTGAGCGTCGCGTAGCTGAACCACACAGTGGCGATGGCGAGCTGAGGAACGATGAGGGGAATCGACACTCTAGTCGCCCGCTTCCATCCGGTGGCCCCGTCAACCTCGGCTGCGTCCAGCAATGACGGCTCTATGGTCTGCAAGCCTCCCAATATGAGAAGAACGGCCAGAGGGAGATCAGTCCAGACCTGAGTGACAATGGCGGCCAACATAGCCCAGCCGGTATGTGCGAACCATGTTGGTCCTTCGACTCCAAACAACTCGATAATCCGGTTGACCGCCCCAAACTGGTCGTTGAACAGCAGCCGGAACATCACCGCGGCCGCCACCGAAGACACCAAGTAGGGAACGATGGTGAGCCCTCGTAGGAACCGCAGCCGCCGACCAGCCTTGTTCAAGGCAAAGGCGAAAATCAGGGCAAGCGAGATGCCAAAGACCAGGCAACCCCCCACGAAGACAGCGGTACGATTCAGCGCCCACAGGAAGTCGGCATCAGTGAGAAGGTCGAGGTAGTTTTGGAAACCGACAAACTCCTCTTGCCCTCCCATGAACTCCGCTCGAAAGAGACTGCCAAATGCCGCATACAACACGGGAAAGGCCAGAAGGAATCCGACCAAGACGACGGATGGAGTGGACAGGATATACGGAACAGCCTTGTTGTGACCAATGAGACTGTTACGATCTTGGCCAACACTGCGGGGGCGCCGCAGCAGACGTCTTCGTGGCTCGCGAGGCGGTCGAGTCGACGTGGTTTTGGCCGTTGACATCTTCACCATGTCGTCGTAATCGGTGGCGACTTGCCGCCATTGGCATGAGAGGAACCGATCGCCTCAATAACAAGGTGACAGGTCCTTGGGTATCCTCACCGCATGAGCGTGGCATCGTATATGAAACCATGGGCAATGCGCAAATAGTGCCTATCCGGCACTTCGGATTACAGCAGGGTGTGATGGTGGCGAGTAGACCCCAGTTGGGTTTCCCGGCGTAGAGCACGGCTCGGATCCGGTAGTTGTGGAACCGTCGAAGGCCGGTTAACCGATACCCGATTGACCCTCTTGATCAGGTTGTTGGCGGCTTCGGTGGGCCCGTTCGTGACGACTCCTCCAGGTGAGCGGGGCGGTGTCGCTCTTGGCCAGCGCCGCCTGGCTGCGGTCACGCTGACCGGGGTGGTCGAACCCTGGCACGTCCTGGCCTGTGCCCTCGGCAATGCCGGGGCTGCAATGTTTGACCGCACAGTTCGAAAGGTCGTAGTCCCGGTGATGATTCTCCGGGGCGAAATGCCCATGGCTTCTCCCTTATGAACCCGGAATCCGAGATCAGCAAGCTCCTGGGTCCAGGTCCGGGAGGAATCCTGATTGCTTTGGGCGGACCGGGTCTGATGTACCTGGTCGACTCAATCAGCTATGCAGCGCTGCTCGTGATCGTGGCGCCAATCGACATCCCCCCTACCCCGCCCCCCTAAGCCGCTAAGAAGATGTGGTCGAGCATCGCCGAAGGTTTGCGCCTCGTCCCTTGAGCGGCCGCTGATCGTCCACCTTCTGATCGGTTGTGGCTGGCGTGCCAGATGGTGGGGCGGAACTCGGGGTCGGTGGAAGAAAAGCACACCGGGCGCGGCCCGTTGATGGGCTTCCAGCTTGGCCAGGTGGCCCTGGATGCGGATCCGGTCCACCTCGGTGGAGCGCTCGACGGCCGCCCGGGCGGCAGTGCCCTCGAGGACGATCCTGACCTCGGAGATCTCGAGAATCTCGGCCGAACGGGTCCGGTCGCGAAGCTGGTCGTGTGTCGATCCACGTCAACCCCGAGTCTCGAAGGTCTCGTCTTGGGCCTGGGGGGGGGCCTGCTTATACTTCCGTCTGCGAAGGTACCAGCGCGAGTACCTTCGCCCTTTCCGATCTGCACAGCGTCGAGCGAAGGGTAACAACGAATGCCTTTACCACCGGTACGAATCGAAGAAAACCTTAAACTCATCGGCCATCACGACCTCGGGGAGTACTCCAACGTGGGGGAGGGAATGGCGATCAAGATCGGCGACGGTGGTCAGCGTTATCTCTATGTCGCCAACGAACGATCACCTGGGGCGTTCTCGGTTCTCGACGTCACCGACCCCACTTCGCCTCAACTCCTCTGGCAACTGCCGACCGAACATGCCGACTGCCGAGCCAACTCGCTGGCCCTTCACGGTGACATTCTCCTCGTCGCCAAGCAGGCAGAAAAACTGGGATTGCAGCCCGCTGGTCTTCACATCTTCGACGTCTCCGAGCCAGTTGAACCCAAACAGATCGCCTTCTTCGATACGTCCGGCCCTCATTCCAAAGGGGTGCATCGGGTGTCCTTCATGGACGGTCGCTATGCCCACCTTTCCACCGGGGCGGCCGATTTTGAACCCAAGCAGAACGCCAAGGACCACCAGTTCTACATGATCGTCGACTTGGAGGATCCGGCTCATCCTATCGAGGTGGGCCGCTGGTGGGTCCCGGGTCAGCGGAGGGGTGACAGGGAAGACTTCGTACGTCACGAGCAGCATGACTTCGGATTCCGAGCCCATCACACGATGGTTTACCCCCAGCGCCCCGACCGGGCCTATCTGGGCTACATCGATGCCGGATTCATCATCCTCGACATCAGCGACAAGTCCCAGCCCAAGTTCATCAGCCGCCTCGATTACCACCCTCCGCTCCCGGGATTCACCCACACCCCCGTGCCTCTATTCGACCGCGGCCTCGCGGTGGTGTCGGATGAGGCCACTGGAGACGAGGGCACCGACTGGCCCAAGCGTTATTGGATTATGGATATCAGGGACGAGACCAATGTTGTCATGCTCTCTTCCTTCCCGGTCCCAGACGGCTTCGAAGAGCTTCATCGGATCGGTGGCCGGATCGGGGCCCACAACCTCCACGAGAACGAGCCTGTTCCGGGTAGCGCTCAGCTGGTCAACACCGCCGTCGCCACCTGGTTCAGTGCCGGGCTGCGGGTCTACGACATCCGCGATCCCTTCACCCCCAAGGAGATCGCCGCCTTTCTTCCCGAGACTCCTGAGGGCCAGCGAGGATGCCGGATCAGCGACGTGTTCGTCGAGGACCGCGGATACATCTTCGCCGGTGATCGAGCCAAGGGCGGGCTCTACATTCTCGAGTATGACGGCCCCATCCCTCTTGATTGACATCGGTCTCATCGCCATGCACCATCGGTTGGAGGGAAGAGCTGCCCTGAGTTATTAGGGCGCGAGGGCCGGTCGCTCGATTCCCGCTCGAACGAGGGCCTGGCAGATTTGCCTGACCCATCCCCCCGGTGGCTCCCACACTATGGCTCCTTTGCCTCATAGACCGAGTTCCATCACGCCCCCTATCGGGGTTACACCGCCTCCCAGGCGGTGGTGGCCAATGCCTGGTATACCCAGGCGCTTTGGCTGAGAAGCTGGCTGTCGCGGTTCCAGCCAGCAATCAGCTGCACCCCCATCGGCAAACCCTTCGGCCCCTTCAACGCCGGGATGCTCAATGAAGGCACATGAAGGGCCGACCACAACATGTGAACCCAGGGGTCGGGGACCGGATCCCACCCTACCGGCGCCTCGCGGGCGGCGGCCGGGGCCAGCAGCAGGTCGTAACGCTCAAACACCGGGGCAGCGGCCTGCCGGCAACTCACCAGCAGCCGGCGCATCTCGATATATCGTTCATAGGTGGTGGCGAGCCCATCCTTTATGCGGCCGCTTCGAAGCGGCTCACTGATCATCTCGAATCTGTTTTCAACCTCCCAGGTGAGGTTGCGGGCCATCTCGAACCCGGCCACCCAGCGATGGGCGCTCTCCAACTCCTCCAGCTCAGGGGGGAGCACTGCTTCTTCCACCTCTGCTCCACCAGAGGCGAGGCGATCGGCCGTTTCGATCAACAGCGAGCGGGTGTCGATCGGGAGACGGTCCCAGAAATACGGGCGGCAGAAGCCGATCCTGGGTGGGGGTTCTTTGGCCAGGCGGTGGGGAGGGACCCCCAATAAGACCTGGCGGTAAAGGGCGACGTCCGCGATGGAGCGGGCCAGGATACCGAGGGTGTCGAACGAGCCGGCCACTTCCATTACCCCCGACATGCGCAGGTCACCGTAGGTCGGACGGTACCCGAAGACGCCGCAAAACGAAGCGGGGCGGGTGGTGGAGCCCGTGGTCTGGGTACCGAGGGCGAGGGGGACCATGTGATCGGCGACTGCCGCCGCCGAACCGCTCGAAGACCCTCCCGGGGTTCTGGTCAGGTCGTGGGGATTGCGGGTCCTTCCCGGGCTGACGTTGGCGAACTCGGTGGTGACGGTCTTGCCCATTAGTATGCCCCCGGCTCGCCTAGTCAAAGCGACGCAAGCGGCGTCCCGAGCGGCCTGGCGGCCTTGATGGATGGGAGTGCCGTATTCGGTGGGCCCGTCGAAGGTGTCGATAATGTCTTTGGCTCCGAAGGGCACGCCGCGGAGAGGGCCTTTTTTCCCGACCCGGTCGAGTTCGGCCGCCCGGGCGATGACCAGCTCGGGATCGCAGTGGGCCCAGGCCCCGACCTCAGGTTCCCGGGTCTCGATTTGCTTCAGGCACGCCCGGGCCACCTCTTGGCAACTGGCCTGCCCGGTGGCGATGATCTCCACCGTTTCGGAGGCCGTGAGTTGGCCGAGGGAGTCAGGCATGCAGCCGGGACAGCCGCTTTACAGGTAGGCCGAGAGCCAGTCGGCGATAGCGTCTACCCCGACCTGCCGGTTGTCTACCTGGACGTGCTCGGCTCCACCCATCTCCTCGGTGAAGACGAGCAGCTTCTTACTCGGGGAGCCGATGGCGGCGATGAGGTTCTCGGCATCTTCGAGCGGGACGAGACGATCGTTGATGCCATGAGCGACCAGGACCGGGCATTCGATCTTGTCGGCAATTCCATCGAGGGTGAAATCAACTGCCATCTCCATGGCTTGATCGAGATCCCGAGCTCCGAAGACAAAAGGCACCTGAAAGTGTGAAGTTGACGAGCGCTTGGGGTCGGTGCTCGTGTTTTCCTTGATCGTCTGCACCCACTCGGCCATCTTCCAGTGCATAGCTCCAAAGGCAACACAGGCCGCGTAACGCTTTTCGAAAGCCACCACCCGCGGCGCGTAGTAGCCACCGAAGCTGTAACCCATTACCGCCACCTTGGAGGCATCCACCTCGGGACGGGACGCCACGTACTCGTAAGCAGCGGTGCCGGCCACCTCGTAGTCGGGCCGGCTCTTGATGTCGCGCAACCGCAATGACTCACCCTGACCGGGACCATCGATGGAGAGGGTGTTCCACCCACGAGCGCCGAAATCGAGACCACAAAAGAGGACGCTCATCTCCTTGCAGTTGTCGAGGCCGTCGAAGAGCACCACCGTGGGTACAGGTCCGCTGACCCCGGGCGCCTTCATGAACAAGGCAGGGAGGCTGGTGTCTTCGTAGGGCACCTCGACCCGTTCCACGTTGGGATAGCGGCGAAGGATCCCCTTGGTCTGCAGGTCTAAGGCCTTCTCGCCCATCGCCTTCTTCTCCGGTCCGGGAGGTATGAACCTTTCAGCGGTGAAGTAATACATTCCCGCCCGGAGGTAGTAGTTACCGGAGGTGAGACGATGCCCGGCGGCCTCGGCCTCGTCGGCGGTCCTTTCCAACCGAGAAGCCATCGCCGACCACTCCTCCCACCAAGCGCTGGGATCGTCCTGGCGATCTCGGAGCCGTTCTGTGACCTGATCGATCTCACCCAGTGCCACCGCTCCATACGGAGCCATCCCTTTAGTGACCAGAGTGGCGTTGGACCACATGAAATTACCGGGGAAATGATCGATCCAGTTGGGGAGCTTCACTTTGTCCTCCTCCGGCCGGGGAATACTTCATTAGAGCCTGCTCAGGACGCTGTATACGTTGCCTACACTAGCCCTTTCGCCTTCGGTCTTTAGAGTCGCCACCTCACTCCTGCTCTGAGCGTGCGCCATTGCCGAGGGCGGCAGGACGCAGTTGTATACTCAAGCCCGTCTCGGGCGAGCGGACGCAAGGGGAACACCATCAACCCAACTGATACCCTCGCTTCGTTCACCTCGGCGCTCGCTTTCGAAGACATTCCACCTCCTACCCGCCTGCGAGCGCTACAGGTTCTGATCGATACCCTGGCCAGCTCCGTCATCGGTCGCACCGGCGACGAACTTGGCAAGTTCGAGAATGCAGCTCTCGCGTTTGGAGGGGAAGGGCCGGCCACCGTTATCGCCGCCCCGCAACGGCTCTCCCTGGCGGGAGCGGTCCTGCTCAACGGCTACCAGGTCACCGCAGTGAACGTTTGCGATGTGTATCGGCCCGCCCATTGCCACATGACCCCGGTGGTGGTTCCCCCGGCTCTGGCTGTCGCCGAACAACACCACCTCTCGGGACGAGAGCTGATCACCGGCCTGGTGGCAGGCTTGGAAACCGCCTGCCGGGTGGGCTTGGCCATCAACTTCGAGGCTTTCCGGGAGCGAGGCTGGCATTCACCTGGGGTGATTGGACCCTTTGGGGGTGCCGCGGCGGTCGGGCGCCTGCTCGGCCTGTCCGCGGCTGACCAACTCAATGCCCTCGGACTGGCGGGGAGCCAGTCCGCCGGGACCGTGGCCCATTGGGGGACACCGACGATCAAGTTCCACCAGGCCCGGGGGTCGGTTTCGGGTTTGTTGGCAGGGCTGATGGCAGCGGAAGGGCTCAAAGCCGGCGACGACGTCCTCGCCGATCCCAGCGGGGGGCTGCTGGTCAACTACTCAGATGGGGGTGACCCCGGGCGGCTGACCGATGGCCTGGGCGAGCGTTGGGAGTTCGAGCAGCTTACCCTCAAGCGCTGGCCGTCGGGGAGCGGAGTGCAGACCACCGTCACCTCGTTGCTCACCCTGATCGATGAACACGATCTCCAGCCAGGCTCGATCGAGCAGGTGCGGGTCTTCCTGCCCAGCCATGCCTTCAAACTCCACGGCACAATAGGTTGGGACGGAAAGTTCACCGCGATGCTCTCAGCCCGATTCATCACCTCAGTCGTCCTCCACGACCGGCGTTGCTGGGTCGATCAGTTCGAGGCGGATCGGCGTGAGGACCCGGCCGTGGATGCCTTTGCCCGTGATCGGGTCGAGATCATCGAGGATGCCGCTTTGAGGTCTGGTGCCACTGTCACCGAGGTCCAGATGGCGGATGGCTCCCTCTTGCGGGACGCCCGTTCCTATCCCAAAGGTGATCCCGAAGACCCTCTCAGCCTCGAGGAGATCCTTGACAAATTCCGGGATGCCGCCGGCGGAAGGCTAGGTCCGGTGGATCAGCTGATAGACCAGCTTCTCTCAGTAGAGGACCTTGCCGACGTGGCTCCCCTGATCGGCTCGCTCGGCACCGGTTCTTCCCTTGGTCGAAGATGATCATCAAGGAGTCCTTCACGATTGCGGCACCTCTCCACCAGGTGGCGGCTTTTCTCATCGACCCCGAAAAAATGGGCCGTTGTGTCCCCGGGGTCAGCGACCTCGAGGCGATGGGCGACGACGTGTACGAGGCGGCCCTGACCATCCGCCTCGGCCCAATCCACGCCCGATTCGTCGGCGAGGTGAAGCTCGACTCCAGCGAAGCCCCCCAGCGGCTACGGGCGCTGGTGCGGGGTAGGGATGGTGCCACCGGCAGCGAGGTCCAGGTGGAGTTCACCGCCCTGCTGGCCGAGGTCGATGGGGACAAGACCGAGGTCGACTCCACTTCCGATGTCACCATCCGCGGGAAACTCGGCCAGTTCGGACCCGGCGTGATCACCAGCACGGCCCGCACCATGGTCGGCGAGTTCGCTGCCTGTGCGGGATCGGCCCTCAGCGTTTCGTCTGCGTCTGGAGAGGTGGCGGCCGCGGTCTCCGCCCCTAGCATGGCGCGGGTACTTGGCAAGGTAGTGTTGGCCTATCTGGCCGGGTTGGGCTCTACTTTGCGGACGTTTTTGACCAAGCTCTTCAGAAGGGATCCGGGGTGACGCTTAGCTTCCTCGAGCCCACCACTCTGGAAGAGGCCTGTTCAGTCCTGGCCGGCGATGAATGGGGTGCCAAGGTGATCTCGGGCGGAACTGCGGTGGTGTTGATGATGCGACAGGGCCTGATCGCCCCTACCACACTGGTCAGCCTCAACAACCTCGAAGGCCTACGGGGGATCGAGCTTTCCTCCGACGGGTTGCGGATGGGTGCCCGTACCACTCTGACGGGAATCGCCTCTTCGGCCCAAGTCCGGTCGGTAGCGCCCAGCCTGGCTGAGGCATGTGCCACGGTTGGCAACGTCCGAGTCCGCAACCTTGGCACCATCGGGGGCAATGTGGCCGAGGCCGATTACGCGTCCGATCCACCGGCGGTGTTGGTGAGCCTCGACGCCGTGTGCACGGTGGTTGGTCCGGCCCGAACTCGCCTGGTGCCGGTGGCCGACCTGATCACCGGGTTCTACACCACCTCGCTTGAACCGGGAGAAATCATCACCGCGGTGACAATCCCCCTTTTCCCCGACGCCGACGTTCGCTACGCCTACCACAGGTACGTCAGCGGGTCCTCGGAGGATCGCCCCTGTGTGGGGGTGGCGACGGCGGCCGAGTTCGACCAGGGCCGGGTCAAAGATCTGCGGGTGGTGGTTGGAGCAGTGGCGCCGGTACCGCAACGGTTCGACAACATCGCCCGAGAGGCAATCGGGACCTCCCTCGACGCTGCCACCAGGGATCACATCGCCAGCGCCTACGCCGCCGCGATCGATCCCATCGAGGATGCCCGGGGCTCGGTTTGGTACCGGCGGCGCATGGTAGAGGTCTTCGTCCGCAAGGGACTCGAAGGCTTGGTCGCTCCATGACGGCCGCCGAGATGGTCACAGTTGCGCAGCGGTCGATTGGTGTCGACTACCCCACCCCTGATGCCCGGGAGAGGGTGGTAGGGACTCTCCGCTACACGGTTGACCACTCGGTGGAGGGTATGGCCTACGGTCGATTGGTCCGAAGTCCATACCCGCATGCACTGATCGATTCGATCGACACTCGAGCGGCAGCGGCGATGGACGGGGTGATGGCCGTAATCGCCGGGGCCGACCTTGTCGAGTCCGATCTGGTGCCACATCCCTACTTCGGTCTGGCCCGGCGTGACCAGCCTCCGCTGGCGATTGGCAAGGTGCGATACGCGGGCGACCCGGTGGTGCTGGTGGTGGCCGACACCGACAGCCGGGCTCGGGCCGCGGCTGCCATGGTCGGAGTGGACTACACCGAACTTCCTTACACGGTTGACCCGGAGGAGGCGGCGGCCCCAGGGGCACCGGTGATCCATGAAGAGTGGCCGGAGAACCAATGTGGTGACTGGGCCCTCCATCAGGGCGATGTCGACGCCGCCATGGCCGGAGCAACGCACATCTTCGAGGGAGAGTATGTGTCTCCACCGGCCAACGCCCTACCCTTCGAGCCGTTTGTGGCCGTGGCCAGCTGGGGTGAGAGCGGGCTGGAGATCTGGACTGCTACTCAATGGCCCTCGGCAGTGCAGCGGGAACTGGCCCACATGTTCGAGTTGGGAATCGACGAAGTCCGGGTGCGGGTACTTCCCCTGGGCGGCGGATTCGGGGCCAAGGGGCAGGTCAAGATCGAGCCCCTGGTGGCTGCCGCCTCGCGGCTAACGGGGGTTCCCGTGCGGGTCGAGTTCGATAGGGATGAGGTCTTTCTCACCACCTGCAAACACCCGGCCAGGGTGCGGATCAAGACCGGAGTTGATGCCGACGGCAACTTCATCGCCCGCGACATCGACCTCGTCTACAACGCCGGGGCCTATGCAGGCTTGTCTCCCTCCGGGGTCGCCCAGGGAATGCTGCGTTCGCCGGGACCTTATCGGATTCCCAACGTGCGCCTCCGTTCCCGTGGCTACTACACCAACACGGTTCCCTCCGGGAGCTTCCGAGGGGCGATGACCAACCAACCCGCCTTCGCTTACGAGTCTCACACTGACGAGATCGCTGGGGAGCTCGGCATCGACCCTCTCGCCCTGCGTCTCCAGAATGCACTGCGGGATGGGGATGTCTATGCCGGTGGGCAGCTCATGCACGACGTCCACTTTGTCGACTTGCTGGAAGAGGTAGCGGTCGCCATCGACTGGGCAGAACCGTCCCCGCCCGCCGCCCCAGGTAAGGCCCGCGGTAAGGGGCTGGGCGTCATCCTCAAGACCGCCGCGCCCGGCACCCGCACTGAGGCCCGGGTCGAGTTGAACAGCGACGGGACCATACACGTCCACACAAGCGCGGTCGACATGGGCCAGGGTTTGCAGGGAACCCTGGCCCAGATGGTCGCCCACCATATCGGCGCCCCGTATGAAATGGTGACGGTGTCCGATCCCGACACGGCAGTTACCGGATTCGACTCGATGACAGCCGGGAGCCGGACCACCTTCGCTAGTGGGGTGGCCATCCACTCCGCCATCGAGACCCTCCGGAGGAAGCTGGCCGGGCTCGCTGCTCATCAGCTGGGAGTCGGCTATGAAGACATCCGTCATGTAGCCGGGGGGGCGGTGTCGGGAACGGGACCGGTCTTGTCCTTCGCCGACATCCTCGCCGGGGCCGGGCTCGACAGCCTGAGCGGGGAGGGCACCTACCAGAGCCCGCGCAGCCCGGCCCTCGACCATCCGGGGGAGGTTCGTGGGGAGGTGTCGGTCCACTGGCACCAGGGGGCCGTGGCAGTGGAGGTGGAGGTCGACAGGGAGACAGGTCGAATAGAGATCGTCCGTTGTCATGGTGCCGCCTGGGCAGGTCGGGTAATCAACCCCACCCGGGCCCGCCAGCAGAGTGAAGGGAGCATCATCTTCGGCATTGGACCGGCCTTGTACGAGGAGATGTTGGTGATCGACGGTCAGGTCGCCAATCCCAATATGTCCGACTACATGATTCCTTCCATTGTCGATATCCCCATGGAGTTAACTTCCACCTCCCTCGAGTCCGACGACGAGGAGGCCGAAATTCATGGAGTGGGCGAGATGACCATCCCGGCAGTGGCCCCGGCCATCGCTAACGCCGTCGCCGCCGCGGTAGGGGTTCGAGTTCGCCGCCTTCCTCTCACTGCCGAGCGGGTACTGCGGGCGATTGAAGGACACGACCGTGACTGAGGGCCGGGAAGTGGTGCTCGACGTCAATGGTCGCCGGCACACGGTGCTGGTTGCCGATGACGAGCCCCTGGTCCTCACCCTCCGCGATCGGCTCGGTCTGCGAAGTGTGCGACCCACCTGCGGGATCGGGATCTGCGGCACCTGCACGATCCAGGTCGACGGGGCGGTGGCCAGCTCTTGCCTGCTCCTCACCCGCCAGGTGACGGGGCGCTCGATTCGAACCTCCGAAGGAATGGTCGACAGCGCAGGGGCTCTGTCTCCGATCCAACAGGCCTTCGTCGACAGGGGCGCCTACCAATGCGCATATTGCATCCCGGGCATGGTGGTGACGGTCGACGCTTGTCTGGCGGAGAACCCCGATGCCACCTTGGAGGAGGTCCGTGAGTACCTGGCTGGGAATCTCTGCCGGTGCGGGACCTATGTCAATATCCTCGACGCGGTCAGATCGCTGGTCGGTGGTCCGCCCACCCGCCGGTCGAACGCAACGGGTCAACCGGGGGCGAACACCCCTCCCATCGAAACGCGCGACGGGTAGGACGAACCTGTCCAAAGCTGCTGGGCGCCCGATACCCAGTCTGCGGCTCTGGTCGCCGAAGGGGGGCCTTCGACATTGCCATGCCGGTCGAAGCGGGGAAAGTTGCTGCTCGAGATCTCCAGCCGAACCCTATGACCGATCTCGAAGCGGTAGGCGGTGTCGCCCAGGTCGATCGTGATCTCCAGCGGGACCCCACCCTGTAGGTCACCCAGGGCAGAGTCGACCCGGAGGATCCCCTCGGCCACATTGGCGCAATAGCCGTCAGGACGGACGTCGACCAGCTTGGCGGTGAAGTCGGTGGCCGGAGCGCTGCTCCGGACATGCAGGGTCGCCCGTACGTGGCCGATGGTGTCGAAGGCGGTGGTGAGAGCAGCACCTGTGTAAACGAGGATGTCGGTGCGCAGCTCCAGCTCGGCTTGATCCTGGACACCGGCCCTCCCGTACTGAAACCCGAGGTGGCGGCCTCCTCGGGTAGGCACCGGGTTCAAAGGGTCGTAGACATAGCTATCCACTGCCGGTTGCTGGGGTGGCTGGGGGACGAGCAGGCCGTTCCCCAGCCGGGTGTTGGCCGAGCCACCACTACCCAGATAGAGGATCCTGGCCTCCGTCTCAGGTGGCCAGCTTGTGGCCTCCCGCCAGACATCAGGACCCATGTGAAAGTAGCGGACGGCGAGTGGGGCATGCACCTGATCCTCTCCTGGCTTGAGGTGGCGGTCGAACCAGGAGAGGAATCGATCGGCCAGCCCGGCCGCCCCGCCCACCGCCTGAGGCCCGAAGAAACGGTCGCCGGCGGCGTTGTTGCGGACTGACTGAACCGACTCGTGATCCCACGGGCCGATCAGCAACTCATGACCTACACCGGTGGGTCCCTGCTGGAGGGTTGCCCATGCCTGCAAATGGCCGATGAGAAAAGCGTCGTACCAGCCCGTGACGTTGAGGACGGGGATGGTGGTGTTTTCCAGAGTGGTGGTCAGGTCGACCGGCGACCAGTAGTCGTCGTAGCGAGGATGCTCCATCCACTCCTTCCAGAAGGGAATGGCGGCCGCGGCGGGCCCGAATACTTCTTCGATGGGGGTGAAGCGGAGTGCCTCCGCTGGTTGATGACTGATCCAGCGGAGCCGTGCCCTGGCCGCCTTCTCTTCATCCGGGCTGAGGCCGAGGCGGTATAGCTCCGACGCCGCCGGACCAGCACTCCAGCGCAGATTGAAAAGCAACTCCAAAGCGCCGCCCGTGTAGACCCAGCCGTTTTGGTAGTTGCCCCCGGTGAGATAGGCGATGGCCGTAACCAGGTGGGGCGGGGCGGAGGCCACGGCCTGCAACGCTGTGACGCCCATATACGAGGATCCATAGATGGCCACCCGTCCGTTGCTCCATGGCTGAGCGGCCGCCCACTCAATGGTGTCATAGCCGTCTTCCGCCTCCTGGCGGAAAGGCGAGAAATGGCCGTCGCTTCCGAACCGGCCCCTCGTGTCCTGGACCACCACTGCATAGCCGCGACCGGCGGCGATGAGCGGAGGGAACATCGAGTTGGTGAGCGCCATAGGGGTTTGCCGGTTGTAGGGAATGCGGTGCACCAGCACCGGGTATTGCCCCTGCTCGGGGCGGTAGACGTCGGCCCGGAGCGTGGTCCCGTCCCTCAGCTCGATCGGGACGTGGCGATCCACGATCAGTCTCTGCACGGCCGGAGCGGCGTTTGTGGTCACCCCGTTTCCTCCTCACCCCCGGTGGTCCTGGGCGGCGGATTCTGGTCGGCCGACGGGTCGTACTTGGCCGCGTACAGCCGTGTACCACTGTCCTGCCTGGTCCCCCGACCGGTCACTATCCGAGGAGTACCTGACGTCCCCTACCCTCAGAGAACCACGAATCATCCTAGACAACGCCGCCGCCAAGGCCCAAGAACTGGATGCGATTGCGCCATCACCGTGCTCGATGCCGGCTGACGGGTGGTGCCCGTAGACCAGCTCGATGGTGTCCGCGTTCATCGTGACAATATGGCCAAGGGCAAGGCTCTGGCGGCCCTGGTGCTCGGTCAGAACCCTCACGAAGTCGTCGACCTGAACGAGACCAAACCCGCCCGACACTTTGGCTTGCTGGCAATCTTTTCGGGTGAGATCTACATCTTTGGGGGCGGGGTCTTGATCAAGACCAGGGGGTGAGATCGTGGGCGCCCTTGGTATCGCCGGCGGAAAGATGGAGGCAGACAATGTGATGGCCGAAGCAGGGATCGCCGCCTGACGCGCCGAGCAAGAAAGGCGAAAAGACAAGTTGAAACGGCACGACGCTGTGGCGCCAACTAGGCTGCCGTGAGCAGAAAGGCCGCCGTTGGCATGGAAATGTCCCACGGCGGCTAGGCAATGAGGAGAAGGAGGAGGGTATGCAATCGATGAGCCGTAGATCGGCAAGGGCGCCGGTGGCGCGCTTGCTGGTCCTTTTGGCAGCGTTGATGCTGATTATTACCGCTTGCGCGAGCGACGACACCGCGGACACCACCACCACCACCACAGCCGGCACAGGAACCACCGCAGCGCCTGGTACTACGGCTGATCCCGGAATGGGTGACCCGATCGAGTTGACTGTCTGGTTTGCCCGTGATTACACCTTCCCGGATGAGTTCGCCTCACTCCTGACCGATTACAACATCAAGGTTAGCTATGACGTCCGTCCCGGCGACACCATGTTGCCGACGATGTTGGACATGCAGGATGCTGGTGAGAAACTCCCTGATCTAATCGAGGACGACTCACTGACGACGCCGGCGTATATCCAGGCCGGGCTTTACCAACCGATGACGGCGCAGGTCGAGCAATTCGAAGAGGAGGATCCGGAGCTGTTTGCGACCATCCTTCCTTCAGTTTGGAACGATGGCACATTCGATGGGGAGATTTGGCATGCTGCCTGGCAGTCCTCCTATGACGTGATCTACTACAACATCCAATACTTGGAGGAGGCCGGGGTTGAATTGCCATTCAATACCTGGTGGGACGTATATGACGCCTGTGTGGCAATTAAGGCTAATCATCCTGAAATGTCTCATTGCCTTGGTACTGGCGGGACCAGCGCCGATATGATGTTCTACTGGCTGACCAACTTCGGAGCTCCTTTTGATGGTGCTGTTCCTGATCTGACCAGCCCTCAAGGTGTGGACATGATCAGGTGGATGCAGGCGATGTTCGATGCCGGAATCATGAACCCGGCTTATGTAATCGGTGAACAGGATGAGTCTCAGGGTGCTTGGATGAGTGGCGATGGTGCCATTCTCATGGACGGCCTCAACGCCGGTCTCGATTACATGGCCGCCCCGGGAATCACATACGGCGAAACATGGCTGACGACGTTTACGCCCAGCGAAGGCGGGAGCCAGATGGCTGTTCCACGTGGTTGGTCGATGGTCTCCGAAAGCGAGTATCCGGATGAAGTCGGTCTGGTCTTGCGCTATATAATGGATCCGGTCAACGGTATTCCTCGGTATCTGCAAGGGTCATCTACTCCTCGTAACACGGACATCATCAACTCGGATGAGGTAATCGAGGCGCAGCCCTATTTCACTGATGCGATCAAGGAAGCGTTCGTCTCAGTGTCCGCTCAGATACCACCGGCTCCAAATACGTTGGAGGTGGGAGCTGTACTGGTTCAACTTCGGGAGCAGGTGCTCGTGATCGGGACCGACGAGTCTCCTGAGGAGATCGCCGCGCGGTTCCAGGCCGATTTGGACGCTGTCCGCTAGCGTTGCATCGGGCCAACCGGTTGATGCATCCCCGCTGGAGTGCTGGCGGGGATGCATCGCGTACGACCCATATCTCAAGGAATCGCTGGATGAACCGATGGAAGGGCGCTCTCAAGACCGGACCCGAAGAGCAGGTCCAACCCCAACCCTGCATCGGACCGTATACCCAGCCTCCGCCCGGTAGCCGAAATATGGGGATAGGCGGTTCTTAGCTGGACTGTGATTGGCACACGGTCAACGACGCGTGATCGCCTATGGCATCACCCTCGTGGATGATCCGGACCGGATCGGGGTGGCGACTGCTCTCGGGTTGGACGAGACCCTGTTTTGCCGGGAGGGACCATGGCGTCGCCAGTCCTGGTCGACGTCGAACCGGTCCCTACCCATGATGCCTCGCACTCAGTCATGGTTCTCGAAGGCGTGCAGATCACCAACGGGGAACCGATGCATCCAGGTAAGGAGCTCCTGGGGTGGAGCGACGGCGCGGTGTCTCCAACTCCGATGGGGGACTACACATCGGCAAGGTTGACGACCTCCAGGTTGGCGGGATGATGGGCCAAGGACCGGAGTTGGCAGGGACCCCGCCTTGTCGCCAGGCTATTCGGGTTCGATGACCACCGCCGTACCATACGCCAGCAACTCGGCCGCGCCGCTCATGACCACTGACGTCGAGAAACGCACCATCACGATGCCATTCGCGCCCAGTTCTTTCGCTTCGGCGACCATCCGGTCGATGGCTTGCTCGCGGGCCTCGCCGAGGAGTTTCGTGTATTCGGCGATCTCGCCCCCGACGATGTTCCGGAAAGCTGCCGTGATGTCCTTACCCACGTGACGCGCCCGGATCGTGTTACCCCGCACCAGACCAAGGGTTCGCACCACCCGGTGTCCTGCGACGTTCTCGCTCGTTGATACCATCATTTCTGCACCCTCCGATATGGGTCGGTCTTGCGTGTCGTGAGCCGGTCAATTAGCACTGAGAGGAAGAGCAGGCCGAAGCCCAGCGAGAGTCCGAAGACGATTACGACCTGGAACAGATCTTCCACGTCGATTGCCACTTGCCAGAGGCCGTATCCGAGCGTTCCGACAACCCAAACCAGCAGGATCAGCCAGCCGAAGTTACGCAGGAACCCAGAACCGCGCCCTCGCGGTGTCTCGTCCCACTGGGTATCGTCCGGTACCCGAAACTCTGTCGCCATCGTCGCCTCCTTGAACCTACGCAGCTCGTCGGTCATGTTCCGGCATCCGGCGCAAATCTCCAGGTGCAGACTCAACCGCTGTTCTTCGCCCTGGGTCAGCTCGCCGTCGAGATATCCGGAGATCATCGCTTCGTCGAATCCATGCTGTAAGTCACTCATCGCCATCGCCCCTCCTGCCGGGCGGTCCGCCACGGGCTTCCCCCTCGGCGATAAGAATCTCTCGCAGGCTCTTTCGAGCCGCGTGCAGTCGTGACATCACCGTGCCCTGCGGGATCGAAAGCACTTCGGCGATCTCGCGATACGAGAGATCGTGGTGATCTCTGAGCACGAAGATCTCGCGGTGCGATTGCGACAGCTGGGACACAGCCCGCCAGATTCGGTGCCCCAGATCGCTTCGCTCGGCGTTTGCGGCCGGGTCCGCGGAAGGATCCGCGGATTCGGGGTGCCCCGCCTCCAGCCACGCGTCCAGGGACTCGTGGCGGCGTACGCGTTCGCGGCGCATCAGATCTCTCACGCGATTGCGGACGATCTGGTAGAGCCAAGGCTCGATCGGCCGGTCCGCATCGAAGCGGTCTAGGTGCTGGAAGAACTTCAGAAGGCTGTCTTGGGCGACGTCGACTGCCGTGTCGGGTCTTTCGGTCAGTTGGAGTGCGAATACGTACGCCGAGCGTCCAACGTGCCGGGCAAGTTCCTCACGTGCAGAGGACTCCCCGTCGCGGGCTAGGGACACCAGAGCCCCCTCGTGGCTCGGAAGCTCGGCGCTCATGACTGCCGGCATCATACTCCTCATTACGCACGAGCTCCCCGGGTTATTCGTCGGTGCTCATCCCACTTTTGAGGGAAAACGGCTTGTTCCAATCTGGGACCTCTAGTGCGTTTGCCGAGCCTGCATCTATTTGCCCCGCCGCGGTCGAACGCCCCGATCCGGCAGCCTTTGGTCCGTTTATGGCGGGCCCATCGGTCGGCGTCGGGTGGCCCCACAGCCGGCATCCCGGTGCTTTAGGTGCGCGCCACAATCCTTTTTCCGGGAGTAGGTAGGGCAGGCGGCATGCGACAATGGGGCAGGGCTACCGTCTCGGTGGCCGGCCTGGAGGCAATGATGGGAACCAAGAACAAGGGCGGCAGGAGCACCAAGAAGGTGGCCGCCAAAGATCTCAAGCAGAAACGCCTCGACAAGAAGTTGAAGAAGGGCGCTCTCAAGGACAAGCAGAGCAAAGTCGTTTGACGCACCGGCGTGCCTCAGCGTCGTTCACCCCTTCATCACCCCCGCCCTGCTGAGCCGCAGACCGGTGGGTGCGCGATCCCCGACCCTCCTTCCTCGCGAGTCTTGGGAGAGTTGAGCTGATGACGGCCGCCGGACTGGCCCGTCGGCGGCCAGATCCGCTCCGCGTGGCGGTGATCGCCCCGATCTCGTGGCGGGTTCCACCCCGGCACTACGGGCCGTGGGAGCAGTTCGCGTCGCTGCTCACCGAGGGGCTCGTATCCCGCGGGATCGACGTGACCCTTTTCGCCACCGCCGATTCCGTCACTTCGGCCCGGTTGGTGGGAGTGGCCCCCACCGGGTACTCCGAGGACCCGACCCTCGATGCCAAGGCGTGGGAAGCGCTCCACATCGCTGCCGTTTTCGAACGCGCCGCGGAATTCGACCTGATCCACAACAGCTTCGATTTCTTACCGCTCACCTACAGCGGTCTGGTCGATACGCCGGTCGTCACCACCATTCACGGATTCTCGTCTGAAGGAATCGTGCCGGTTTACCAGCAATACAACGATCGCGGCTACTACGTGGCGATCAGCGATGCAGACCGGAATGAGAACCTCGACTACGCGGCAACGATTCACCATGGCATCGATATGCAGGCGTTTGAGATGCATCCGGCCTCGGGCGACTACTTACTGTTCTTCGGGAGGATCCATCCTGACAAGGGCACTGTCGAGGCCATCGAGGTGGCCGAAAAGGCCGGCGTGCCGCTAACCATCGCCGGGATCATCCAGGATGAGGCCTACTTCGATCGGCTCGTGAAACCCAAGATTGATGGCGAGCAAGTCTCGTACATCGGCCCGGTAGGCCCGGAGGCGCGCGGCCAGCTGCTCGGTGGTGCCCGGGCGCTCCTGCACCTGATCAATTTCGACGAGCCTTTCGGTTTCAGTGTTGTCGAGGCTATGGCTTGCGGGACCCCGGCGATCGCCCACGAGCGCGGGTCAATGCCGGAGCTGATTCGCGACGGCGAGAATGGCTTCCTCGTGGGCTCCGTCGAAGAGGCCGTGGCAGCCGTCGTCGCTTCCAAACGCATGGACCGGATGGCGGTGCGAGCGTCGGTCGAGCATCGCTTCAACGTGAACCGGATGGTCGACGAGTACCTCTCCGTCTATCGCCGCGTCGTAGAACACCACCGGGCTCGAGGGGTCTGAGGAATCCAGGAACAAGCGCCGAGATGGAGCGAACGCACTCGGCTGGGCGCATCGGACCAGCGCAGCGACTACTTCTCGGTCAGCCGGGTGAGAAGATCGTCGAGTGGCACGGTGGCGATGCCCGCTCCGACGTCTGAGAAGCCGTAGGGGAGCACGAGGTGGTTACCGTGGATCATGCTCCCACACGAGTACACGACGTTGGGCACGTACCCGTCGCGTTCTTCCTCATTTGGTTCCAACAGCGGCTCGTCGAGGTGGCCGATGACCCGGACGGGATCCTGGGCATCGAGAAGGATGGCTCCCAGCGAGTAACGGCGAAACGGACCCACTCCATGGGTGATCACCAGCCATCCGGCTTCGGTTTCGAGCGGTGACCCGCAGTTACCGAGCTGCATGAGTTCCCAGGGCCGCTCGGGTTCCTGGATCCTCTCGGTCTCATGCCAGAACCGTACATGGTCAGACAACATGAGGTAATTGTTCTCGTTGTCCTGGCGGGACAACGCTGCGTAGCGGCCGTCGATCATGCGGGGGAAGATCGCGATGCCCTTGTTCTGGGCGTAGGGACCGTTGAGGGTGGCGATCCGGAAAGAGACGAAGTCCTGCGTTTCGATGAGTTGCGACAGAATCTGGAAGCCATCGAACGCGGTGTAGGTCGCGTAATAGACGACCGAGCCGTCGTCGTTGGTGAATCGGACGAAACGGGCATCTTCCATACCGTGGCTCTCGTTCGGCCCTCCCGGGAAGATCACCCGTTCTGAGATCTCCGACTCGGTCGAGAATGTGGTTTCGTAGTTCGAGGCAGCCAGCCAGTGGATGGTTCTCGCCGTCTGCGCCGAGATCGACCGCTCGATGCCCTGCCGGTCGAGATCTGCGATGGCCACCTCGAGCTCCTCAAGCGTGAAATGTGGAGGGAGCGGGTCGAGGACGCGGCTGGCGATTTCGTTGAGTGCACCCAGCTCTGCGAGTTTCGTGCAGAAGACGTAGTTGTCGTAGATCGTCGCCCGCCGGGTTCCCGTGGTTGTGTAGGAACCGGGCTCGTCCACAGTGATGTTTGCTCGCGAGTCGATCACGCCCGAGCGGAACTCGATGGAAGAAATATGGCCCTCGCCGATCGCCCGTAAGCTCATGACGAAACGTTGCTCTCCGGGATTGAGCCCGGACTGGTCGGGGGCCCGGACCACTGAGGGGTTGCCAAGGGCGGTCGCTTCGATCGAGTACTCGTGAGTGAAGTAGGCGCCGATCAGGTGCCGGCGTTGCTGGGAAAGCCCACTCGGGTCATCGATGTGGTGGGCCACGATGGCGAAATTCCGTTCAAGAGCGGCGGTCAGGTCGATATGCCGCTTGGCAAACCGGCCATATGTAGCCGACATAGTCGAGGCTACGTCGGCGTCCGGCATGGCCAGGATCCTCTTGATGACGAGTCCGGCCCGCGATTGCCCGTCGGGATAGATGTGCTCGCCCGGCAGGAAGGTCTTGGTGATCAACCGATGAGGGTCGGGGTTGAAGCGAACTGCGGTCCGGGTGACGGGGATTGGAGTCGTGTCGCGGGTCGTGCCCCTCTGAGCATCTGCGTGTTTGCGTGAACGGGTGGACACGAAACCAGAGCGTAGGCGACCGGGACGCTTAGGCCACGGATCTTGAAGCCCGGCGTTGTTGCGTCCGGCCAACCATCTCTGCTTGTTGCAGAACGGCCAGGGCGGCCAGGGTCGACTCGGCTCCCTGGTTCAGGTTGATGTAATCGGGACCCAGGCCGTCCCCACACCCTCCGGTTCGCGGGTCGTAGAGGGCCGCCCCGGCGTCGTTGGCACCCAAGAACCAGCGAGCCGTCAGCTCCACCCGATCTTTCCACCGACTATCGCCGGTCAGCGACCAGGCCCGGCGGCAGGCATCGGCCATGGCGGCCGCCTCCATCGGCTGTTGGTCAAAGCCCGGTCGAGGCTCACCCGCCGCCCACCCTCCGACCGGAGTGAAGCTGAAGTGTCCGTCGTACGTTTCCGCAGCCACCAACCACTCGAGCAGGCAGAGGCCCGCGTCGACGAGGTCTTCGTCGGGGAGGAGCGCCCCGGCCGCCAGGAGGGCCTCCGGGATGCGAGCGTTGTCGTAGGCGAGGCGCTCCTCCGGCCACGGCCAGAGGGCATCATTCCGCACGCGGAGGTGGCCGACGCACCGCTCAAGGATGTGCCGAGCGTGGCGATGCTCGCGTGAAGTCTGCAGCACCTCGCTTGCGCCCAACACCGCGAAGGCGTTGGCGCGTGGAGAGGGCGAGCGGAACTCCCGGTGCTTGTCGAAGATATCCCGCCCGGCACTACGCATCCAGGGTGTCGGACCGCGTCGGGTGACCGACCCCAGCGCCCAGAGCGCCCGTCCTTGGGAGTCGTCGGATCCCGCCTCATCCGTCCAGGACCCGGCGGAGCTGCGCCGATTGTGAAAGCCGCCATTGGCGAGCTGAGCGGCCTGAAGGAACGCCAGATAGACCCCGGCCAGCTTGACTAGATCAGGGGACGGATCCGGCTGGCGCCCGATGACGATGAGCGCTCGCGCGTTGTCGTCGGTGCAGTAGCCATGCTCGATGCGCGGGGTGGTGTAGCGAGCGTGTTCCCAAAGACCCCGCTGATCGGTCATCCGTCGTAGGTGATCGAAACGAGGCCTCGGTAGGGGATCTGCGACGTATTGGCCGTCTGGGAGGCCCGAACGGACGGGACTCTTCGTCACAGCGAGCCGGCCGACCCTGGCTTCACCCGACCCAGGCGAGGGCATCTGAGACTTCCTCCGGCTGCTTCGCGCGGGCGAGTGTCTGCGCCGCTTGGTGCTGGGCTACCAGCTTTGTTGCCATACGATCGTATCGGCGGGAGATGGCAGGCCAGTAGAGGGTCGAGCCGATCAGGCTTGCCTCCACGGCCATCCGGGCCGCCTTGGAGGGCTGGGACAACACCTTACGGAGGGCGGCCGACAATGCATGCGGATCGTCGTGCGGGACGACGATCCCGGCACCGGCTCCCAACAGCTCGACGGCGTGGGGGAAGGCGGTCGCGATGATCGGCTTATTGGCCGCGAGAGCTTCCACCAGCACTCCCGACGTGACCTGTTCGGTCGACTCGTAGGGAAGCACCACCAGGTCCGATTGGCGAACCGCGACTGCCAGCGTTTCGGTGTCGAGATACCGGTCGTCGAACTCAACGACATCGTCCAGCCCGAGATCATGTACCCGGGCGACGAGCCCCTCGAGGTAAGCATCACCTTGGGAAGCCTGGACCTTGGGATGCGTCTTGCCCAGAATGATGTAGCGGGGAAGGGGGCGAAGGTCCCGAAGGGCCGCGCAGGCGTCGATCGCCATCTCCAGACCCTTGCCCGGTCCGATGAGGCCCCACGTAAGCACGACGGGCCGGGTGCCGTTCGCTAACGACGGGCCACCGAGGCTTACTCGCGCCCCGTGGGGAATCACTCGAACCTTCGCCGGGTCGACCCGGTAGCCGTCAACGAGCCGCCGGCTGGCTGTTTCGCTCATCACGATCGTCCGCTCCGCCAGGGCGACCACCTTCTCCAGAATCGACCGTTGGCTTGGGCTGGGTTGGCTGAGCACAGTGTGGAGCGTGACGACCGCCGGGATTCGTAGGCCTGACAGAAGATCGAGAACCTCGCGGCCGTCGGGTCCGCCGTAGATCCCATACTCGTGCTGGACAACCACCGCGTCGAAGGAATTGAGCACGTGGATCGCACGCCCGAGCGAGGCACTGTTGCCGTTGAGATGTTCGTGTACGACTTCAGGTTTGAGCTCGCCATGGCGGCTATCCACCAAGCTGACCACACCGAGGCCCTCGTCTGAGCCACGGCCGTCGGCAACGGCCTCGCGCAAGGCGGCCGTGAATGTCGCCAACCCGCACGACGTGGGCGGGTAGGTACTCAAGAATGCGATCGAAGGAAGTTCTCTTGTGCGCCTCATTGAATATGAATCCTCTCGAGAGCGGTCGCCCGTGGCGCCGGCTGGTTGGTGCGTCGGCAATCGTTCTTGCGGGCGAAGTGGGTGAACTTGGTAGAACGCAGCGGGGACGCTGGTGAAGCAGAGGCTGGGGGCCGTCTTCAGTAGGTGAGTCTACCGGGAGTTGCACGCTACGGATAGTGCGGGGCACCTTCGCGGGCCCGAAAATATTCGCGATCCTGCCCTGGCCGGGCCCCATCCGCCGGTCGCATGCGATGCCTTCCCTTCGCCGGGGTCCAAGGCGGGCCGATCCCGCCCGCAGCACTGCGGACCTTGGACCTGGGCATACCAACCTGCCGGCTCGCCGCAGATCTGTGGAAGTGTCGGTGCCCCTCGCCCCCGACGTGATTATGCGGCCTTCTCATCCGATTCGATCGCCGACCGGCCGGATAGGGGGAGTCTTGACCGAGCAATGTAATAGGCCTGGCAGCCGTCGATTGCGAGAGCTGACTTGTGGATGGCCGACAGGTCCGGAATGGTCAAGGACCTCAGCGAGTCCGATCGCGGTCGCTGCGCTCCCGGGCCTCGCGCTCATCTCGTTCGGCCCGATCGAGCGCTTCCCGACGCACCCGATCGGCTTTCTCGCGTATCTCCCGTTCGGCTCGTTCTGCTTTCTCGCGTACCTCACGTTCGGCCCGTTCGGCCTTCTCGCGTTCCTCTCGCTCAACCCTTTCGGTCTTCGTGCGATCCTCGGAGTGCTTCCGTTCCCCCTCGGCCCTCCGTTCCTCCTCGTACCGGGCGTGCTCAGCTTTGCGCTCCTCCTCGTGCCGGGCGTGCTCAGACTTGCGTTCCTCTTCGTGCCGAGCGTGCTCAGACTTGCTGTCCTCTCGCTCCTCATCGGCACTCGACTGTTCACCATCCATGATTCCGTTCCTGCCTCGACTCGTCTCCAACCCTGGTTGAGGTGAAGCTAGCGGCGATCACGAAGAAAAGTTGACCGCTCTCCATCGCCTGTCGCCCGGATCTAGATGGCCGGGTCCGGCCGACGATCGGGGTACTCCACCACCAGAGCTGGATCGCTACCCTGACGGTCAGGGACCCGCCGCCCGAAGGTCGTGCGGCTCCGCTCCCTGGAGGCGACGTTGGGAAATTTCCACAAGATCACGGTGGGCGACGCAGAGTTGATCGCGCTGCAGGATTCCTGGGCCAGGCGAGAACCCGGTGGGTTCTTCGTGGACGTGGAGAACGACGCCTGGGAGCCATACAGAGAGTGGTTGGATGACGAAGGGTTGATGGCCCACAACTTCGGGTGTTTCATGATCCGCAGCCAAGGGAAGAACCTGCTGGTCGATACCGGCCTCGGCCAATGGCCGAATCCGCTGGACCTCCAACAACCTCCCTCACTGCTCGAGGTCATGCAGGAGGCGGGAATCTCCGCAGACGACGTTGAGCTTGTCTTGTTCACCCACTTGCACTGGGACCATACGGGCTGGAACACCCGTGGCGAGGAAGGCGCCCTCGAACTGACCTTCCCCAACGCTCGATACGTGGTCCAGCAGAAGGAATTCGACTACTGGACCGGTCCTGGCGACAAGCCGTCCAACGGACCTGCCTACGAGCGCGTGCTCGCACCCATCATCGCGGCCGACCGGTTGGAGTTGGTGAGCGGCGAGTACGCCGCGACCAGAGAAGTGGTCGCCGTGCCGACCCCGGGCCACACACCGGGGCATGTGTCTTTCGCGGTTGTCAGCGCTGGGGAGCGCGCCTACGTCCTCGGTGACGCCGCCCACAAGCCGGTGCAACTGACCGAGCCGGATTGGTATCCCGGTTTCGACCTGGACCCTGTCGAGTCGACCAAGAGCCGCCACATGATCCTCGATCGCGCCGAACAGGAGAACGCACTTCTGGCGGGCGGCCACTTCGCGTTTCCCAGCATGGGTTACCCCACCCACGTCGATGGTCGCCGGAGCTTCCGCTACGTGACCTGACTAGAACTCAGCCCGACCGGGGTTCGTGACCGCTCAGTAGTGCGGCAACCGGGAGCTTTGAGCGCAGAGCGCCCCCCGGCTTTGAGCATTAACAGTGGGGACCCGAGGCGCAGATTCTGGTCGACTCATCCGACCGCTTCGACCCAACTGATCCGTGATGCCCGACTCCTCCCGACAAAAGGGCTCTACTCAACCGGCTCGATACGGAGCCGATCGATTCGCCGCCGGTCCATCTCCACGACTGTCAATCGGTACCCGCCGACCTCGATTGAATCCCCCTCTGCGGGGATGTCGCCGGCGATGGACAAGAACAGTCCGCCGGCAGTGGCGTAGGGACCTTCAGGAAACTCGGCGCCGAGCTCTTCTGCCAGCTCCTCGACGGGTACCCGTCCGTCGGAGATCCACGTATCTCTGTCAATGGCGACGGTGGCCGGGGTCCCCGGGTCGTATTCGTCCTGGAGTTCTCCGACCAGCTCGGACACCAGGTCTTTGATGGTGAGTATGCCCTCTACCCCCCCGTGCTCGTCGAGGATGGCCGCGAACCCAGCCCGACGGCGTCGCATCTGCTGCAACGCGGTGAGCACCGGGGTGCTTTCCGGAACGTACAAGGGCTCGCGCAGCAACCGCCGGATCTGTTCCGGGCCGCCTGTCTCTTCTACCCGGTAGAGATCCTTGAAATAGAGGACCCCCAGCATCTGATCGAGATCGGCGTCGGGGGCTACCACCGGGTAGCGGGAGTGCCCGGTAGCGGCCACCGCCAACCGAACTTGCTCCGGAGTAACGGGGTGCTCGAGTGCGACGACATCTACTCGCGGGGTCATGACGTCGCGGACCGGCCGATCCGCCAGCGAGAACAATGAGTGGATTATTTCCCGTTCGGCTTCGTCGATTTCGCCAGCTTCCTCTCCGAGAACTGCCATCGATCGGATGTCTTCCCCGGTGACGAGTGTTGATTGGCCGCTGGGGCTTACTCCGAAGACGCGAAGGATCGCCCGGCTCAAAGCAACGAAGAGCCGCGCCACCGGCCGCAAGAACCGAGACAGGGTCCACAGTGCACCGGCCACCGTGAGGGCGTACTGGTCCGGTCGGCGGGCCGCCAGCGTTTTCGGCGTTATCTCGCCGACCACCAGAATGATGGCCGTCACCGAAATCGTCGAGAGCCAGGGACCCCAAGAATCGCCGACCAGGGAGATTGCCAGGCTGGTCGCTACCGACGCCGCCAGGATATTGACGAAGTTGTTGGCGAGAAGCAGAGTGCCAATTGTCCCTTCCAGGTCGCCCAGCAACAACTCGAGTCGCTCTCCGCGTTTTCCGCGTTGCGCCAACTGATGCGCTCGTTCCTTGGGGACGGCGAACATCGCGGTTTCGGACCCGGAGAGGAACCCGGAGGAGAGAATGCAGAGACCCAAGACGATTAACAGGACGATATGTAGGGTCGTCATGCGACGGGCGATCCTTCGGTGGTCGGCGAGGGTTCGCCGGCCGTTTTCGAGTTCACTCCGAGCGTCCTCCGGCCAGGCTGGCGGTGGCGGAAGCAATCGCAGCCCTCAATTGCTGAGGTGTGAAGGGCTTGACCACCCACGCGTCGGCCGCCGCTCGACGGGCCAGGAATTCATCGGCCGTACGGTCGAGCAGCAACACGATGGATGTGACGGGTATCTCGCCGGCAAATTCGGCCTCGCGCAGCGCTCGCGCTACGGCCATGCCGCCCATAGAACCGATCTGCAGATCGACGATGACCACGTCGGGCTCGAGCTCTTCGGCCACCAGTGAGGCGTTGCGCGGATCCGCAACCTCTCGGATGACCGTCTCGGAGTCCGACAGTGCGGCAATTGCCTCGTTCCGGATCCAAGTCTCGTCGGCCACCAGAAGTACTTTCATACCGGGGGACTCTAGTCAGGGTCACACGCCGCGAGTCTGGGGTCGGAGCTCAAGCCACCCTCCTCGGCTGTCCGCCATTCGCGATCCGCTTTCCGCCAGTTTCAAGGAGAGCGGATGGCTGATAACCAATAGCTGATACCTTCCTAACATGGCTGCCGTGAGTCGATTCCTTCTCTTCGTCTTGATCCTGTTTGCCGTCCTTACCGTCATGCCTGTTGCGGTGGCTCAACAGCCTGCCCCGCTCGACGTCATCGTGGTGTCGGGACCCCTCGATCGGAGCATCATCCGCTTCGTAGAGGAAGGGGTGCAGAATGCCGCCGCCAACGGTTCTCAGGCCGCCATCATTCAGCTCAACTCCGAGGGCGCGTTGAGCGAAGATATCGAAGCCTTGATCAACCTGTTCAGGCAACCCCCGCTGCCCTTGGCGGTCTGGGTCGGGGACGCCCCGGCCGTTGCTTACGGGGGTGCGGCGCAGTTGTTGATTACCGCTCCGCTCAAAACGGCTGCCCCGGGCGTCGAGATCGGCTACTTGGCGCCAATCGTGGCAGGTTCTGAGGATGGCAGCGACGTCGTGGCCGGGCCTTCATCGTTGCTCGAGGACACCGTCACAGTGCAAGGCGCGATGCCCGGCCTGGTCGACGCGGCCCTTCCCTCGATCGGGCAGGTGGTGGTCTGGTTGAACGGACAAGAGGTCGAGTCCCAGCGAGGCACTTCTGTGTTGAGGACCGCCCGTGAGGAGACCGGCGAAGATGGTGCCGCCCGCATACTGCCGACCGCGCAGGTCCGTTTCCACGAACACGGACTCTTTGCCCGTTTGCTCCGCCTGTCGATTCAACCGGAGGCCGCCTTCTTCTTCCTCGTCGTGGGCCTCACGGTGGCTGCGTTTGAGTTCTACGCCATTGGGCCTGGATTGGCTGCCGCTACCGGAGTGATCTCGTTGCTGATTGCCGGTTACGGCCTGGCGGTGTTGCCGGTCCGGTGGTGGGCGCTGATCCTCATCGGGCTTGGGCTCCTTGTATACACAGCCGAGTTCCAGCGGCGTTCCTTTGGGATCCTCAGCATTCTGGGCACCGGGGGGTTGGTGACCGGTGGGCTTTTCCTGACCGATGCTGCCCCCCAGATCGTTCCATCGCCCTGGGGGGTCGGGTTTACCGTTCTGGCGGCGATCTTCTTCTATTTGATCGCCATGCCGGTGGTTGCTCGCGCTCGGTTCTCGACGGGAACGATAGGGCGGGATCATCTCATCGGCCGGACCGGGACCGCTCTCACCGATCTGGGTCCCGAGGGGATTGTCGAGGTCGATGGCGCCCGCTGGCGCGCCCGAGCGCATCGCCAAGCTGGGATCGCTTCAGGCGATATGGTCATGGTGGGAGCAGTTCGAGGCCTCGTGCTGGAGGTCGACCCGGTCTCCCATCCGACCGGTTGAGGATCCACGTTCGTTGCTGGGAACGAACCTCCTCCCGCCGGACCCTTCGGGTTAGGCGTCCTTGCTCTTTACGGCGAGGTTCGCTTGCTGTGGGGGAGAGTCTCGAGGGCGCGAATTCTTTTCTACCTTTCCTTATTTTTCCTGGCGGGTTTCGAAACCCACTGGTAAGTTTTGCCGCGCATTCGGGAGGAGGACGGATCGTGTTGACGCCTGCAGGTGGCAATTGGCAGCCCCGCGCCCTTTGCCGAGGAAATCACTCTCATCTGTTCTTTCCTCCCAGCACCTTCGAGCGCAAAGACGAGCGGGAACGACGCGAGGTTCGCGCCAAAGCCATTTGCAGGGCTTGCCCGGTGAAGATGGATTGTCTCGAGTCGGCCATGGTCATCCGTGAGCCGTACGGTATCTGGGGTGGTCTCACCGAGGTGGAGCGCCGAGAATTCCAGGTTCAGACCGCCTAAGACCCCGAATCTCCCAGGTCAGGATAAGCTGCGCACACTCCTGAAATCCCCGTCGCGAATGGTCACTCTCCGGCCGTCGAGGTATTCGAGCAGCGGGACTGCGTACTTGCGCGAGAACCCGAAGGCATCCCGGAAATCCGCGACGGTGAACCGAGGCGGCAACTCTCCAAGCCGCCGGATGATCTCATCGATTTGCTCGGGTAGGTAAACGAGTTCTTCGCCGATCCGCACCACCCGGTCTTGACGGACCAGGGCGTGTAACAACTCCCGGTCGACACCGAGTTCCTTGATGCGGGGGACGGCTAGTTCTGATTCGAGGAGCGTGGCTTGCAGTGCCTTCCAGGCGCTTTCCTGCGTGCTGGTGAGTGCCCCCCCAAACCCCTCCAGCGCCACCGTGGCACCATCGTCGCGGAGTTGCCGCGAGGCACTCACGAGAGCATCGATGACGGCCGGATCGATGTCAAGGCGGCTGGCCAGGCTCGCTTTGGGAATACCCGGCCGCAGGGGATTGGCGCGGTGGAAAGCCGTGACCGTCTTCACTGCTTCGGTAGACAATCCGGTTGCCGACTCTTCCGAGAGGGCCAGCGGCCCGGCGATGACAGCTCCCTCCGGGACCCCGCCGCCCGAATCCGCCGAGAGCCGCGCCAGCGAGTCACGGCCCCGAACCTGGAGAAGGGCCGTCGCCTGTTCATCGGCGAGGCCTGCCACTACCGACTGCAAAGCCTCCACAGTGGAGCGCACGTCCGAGATTCTGGTCATGGGGTGGGGATCGAGGACCCGGCCCCCTCCGACTACCGCTCGGCGACCGACCTCGCGGAGTATGAAGCGATCCCCGACCTTGAGCGGGAGAGACTGCGACAACTGCAGGATGGCAGGCCCGGAACCTTCGAGCTCGGGACCCCGAACAAGCCGCAGCCGGACCGGCCAGGCGCCGCTCCCGAGGTGCAGGTGGTACGCGCCACGGTCGGTAAGTGGCTCGTCGAGGTAGCGAGCTGTTTCGATTTGCACCAGAACCGTTGCGGTTGGGTGCCAGTCATCCGGACGGCCCAACATGGCGCCCCGGGCCACGTCGGCACGCTCCAGCCCGACCAGATTGACGGCCACCCGGTTGTGAGGGGCGATCTGGGGATGGTCTTTCTCGTGGCTCTGCAAGCCTCGGACCCGGCCCCGCAACCGGCCCGGCCAGATCTCCAGTTGGTCGCCGGCAGCCAGCGGACCGTCAAGCAGGGTGCCGGTCACTACTGTGCCGGCCCCGGCCATCGTGAACGAACGATCGACCCACAACCGCGGCCGACCAACATCCACCAAGGCGGGACCGATGTCCCGGACGGCTATCTCGAGCGCCGCCCGCAGATGATCCATGCCCCAGTTGGACACCGCGGACACGGGGATTATCGGCGCTCCTGTCAGCGAAGTCTCGGCCAGCTTCTCCTCAACCTCCAGCGTGACGAACTCTATTAGTTCGTCGTCGACGCGATCCGCCTTGGTGACCGCTACCACGCCGTTGCGCACACCCAGGAGGTCGAGGACGGCCAGGTGTTCTTCCGATTGCGGCATCCACCCTTCGTCTGCTGCGACCACGAACAGTGCAACGTCGATGGCTTCGGAGCCCGCCAGCATGTTCTTGATGAACCGCTCGTGTCCGGGTACGTCAACAAACGAGATCTCGGTCCCGTCCGCCATCGTCGTCCAGGCGAACCCGAGGTCGATGGTAAGCCCCCGCCGTTTCTCTTCTTCCCAACGATCGGGGTCCCGACCCGTCAGGGCTTGGACCAGGGTCGATTTGCCATGATCGACGTGTCCCGCGGTGCCTACGACCGGCATGCTGCCTGCAGCGCCGCGGTGAGGACCTCGTCCAGGTGGGCTGGCACCGTGCGCAGATCGAGAACCAGCTCGCCGGTCTCCCGCCGGGCAATCACTGGCAGATCGGACATCAACAACCGGTCCCACAGGAGATCAGCGGAGGGTTGTTGCACGACCAGCACCGGTGACGGCACGGTTGCTCCCGGCACCGAGCCTGCCCCCGGTACCGACTCGCCTGCCCGAACCTCGCCGACGGCGCCCGACCCGACCAGCAGCTTCTCGAGCCGGGCCTGCAACTCGTTCGGGGAGATGGTCGCCATCGCCCAGAAGGGGATCTCGGTTCCTCGACCGTCCGCATACATTTGGAGTGTCGCCGACAGAGCGGCCAGGGTGGGACCGTCGCAGCGGACCGCCCGGGCGACGGGGTGCTTGGCAAGTCTCGCGATCAAATCAGCCCGTCCGACCAGGATTCCCGCCTGAGGCCCGCCGAGCAGCTTGTCACCGGAAAAGAGCACCAGATCGGCACCAAGCTCCAGTGCCTGGCGGACTCCGGGCTCGTCGGCCAGCCAGGGCGGAGGCGGACCAGACAACCACGGAACGTTTTCGTCCAGCAGGCCGCTCCCAACGTCGTACACCAGTGGGATTTCGTGCCGGTGGGCCAGTTCGACCATGGCCGCGAGATCGACCTCCTCAGTGAAGCCGACTACCCGATAGTTGGAGGTGTGGACCTTGAGCAGCAAGGCGGTATGGTCCGTGATGGCAGCGGTGAAATCAGAGAGGTGGGTTCGGTTCGTGGTGCCGACCTCGACCATCGTCGCCCCGCTGGCCTTCATCAGTTCCGGAAGCCGGTAAGAGCCACCGATCTCGATGAGCTCGCCCCGCGAAACCGGCACTTGTCTACCCGCAGCGAGGGTTGCCAGCGCCAGGTAAAGGGCGGCGGCGTTGTTGTTGACCACCAGTGCGGCGTCGGCTCCCGTCAACGTTCGGGCCAGCTCGCGCGTGTACCCCGCTCTCCCTCCGCGGTTACCGGTGACCAGGTCGAACTCCACATTGCCGTAGGACGTTGCCGCCGCGAGAGCTGCTTCGGCCGCTTCTCGGGCGAGCGGTGCCCGGCCCAGATTGGTGTGCAACAGCACCCCGGTGGCGTTGATGACCGACCGGGGTCGCCGGGCATGAAGATGCTCGACCAGTCGTCGGGCGACTGCATGCGGATCGCCCTCCTTCCCTTGGCTGATCTGCTCCCTCGCCTCGGAAATGGCCGTTCGGGCACATTCGATGACCAGCGACCGCGGAAGGCTCGTGGCAGGGAGGCTGCGCACGAGAGCGTCGACCGACGGCAGGTCACGGAGCGGCATGGAGCACAGCATACCGGCGGCGTTATCCTGCCCGGCATGAGCCTCCCCATCATCTTCGTCACCGTGTCGGTCGTCGAACTGCTGGTACTGGCCGCCGTCGAGGATCGCATCGGGCTGGGCCCTACCTTGGCCCTCATCTTGTTCACCGGCATTCTGGGCGCCTCGTTGGTTCGTAGCCAGGGATTCAGCGTATTCACCAGGGTACGGATCCAGATGAGCCAGGGGACGTTCCCCGGTCGGGAGCTCGCTCACGGAGTACTAGTGCTCATCGGCGGCGCGTTGCTGCTCACCCCCGGGTTCCTCACCGATGCGCTGGGTTTCGCGCTGATGGTGCCGGCCTTCCGTGAGCTGGTCCGTCGGCGGGGAACGACGTTGCTGCAGCGGCGGGCTCCGCTCTGATGATCCGCCCCGCCTCCACTGTCTGTCTCCTGCGGCACGAGCCCGAAGGTATGGAAGTGCTCATGGTGCGCCGCGCCTCGGCCTCGGCTTTCGTGGGCGGAGCCTATGTCTTCCCGGGCGGCGCGGTCGACGATGACGATCACTCCGCCCTCGCCCGGCACGCAGTGAGCGGTGTGGACGACCCAGAGATGTTCCCCTGGGCGGCGGCGGCCTTGCGCGAAGCCGCCGAAGAAGCGGGTGTGCTGGTGATGTCCAGACCCGACCCGGGCCTGCTTGGCCTGCACGGAACCGATCTCTACGAGGCCCTGGTGGCGGCGGGCACTACCCTCGACGGCGGGCGGTTGGCATACCTGTCGAACTGGGTAACGCCGGCAGGCGAACCCCGCCGGTTCGACACCCGGTTCTTCCTCGCCGAGGTTGCCCGTGGCACGAAGACTCAGGCGGATGAACATGAAGTGACCGAAGCCACTTGGATCACGCCCACCAAGGCCCTCGAGAGCGCTAAGCAACGGGAATGGTTCATGCTTCCACCGACCGTCTTGACCCTCCGCACCCTGGCGCGATTCGAGAGCCCGGGTGAAGTAGTGGCGTTTGCTCGCTCTCAGGAGCACGTGCCCCGCATCGAGCCGAAGCTGGTGGTCGGTGAGGGCGGATCGATCAAGATTTTGATGCCGGGCCAGATCGGGTACGACAACCCCGAACTGTTGTGAGAGTCGAGCGCGTTCTCGCCCCTAATCCGGGACCTTTCACGGGACCCGGTACCAACACTTACCTCGTCGCCTCGAGCGGCGAGGCCATCATCATCGATCCGGGACCGGTGGACCGTTCCCACGAAAAAGCGATCTTGACCAGGCTGGCCGACCTTCGACCGCGGGGGATCCTGGTGACCCACACCCACGAGGATCATGCTCCGCTGGCCAATCCGCTTGCAGCCGGTCTCGAAGTTCCCGCCTACGGATATGAGGCGGGACCCGACTTCAATCCCGATCTCTTGCTTGCCGATCACGATCAGGTGGAGTTTGGTAGCGAGGAGGTTCGAGCCGTGCATACTCCCGGGCACAGCCGCGACCACCTCTGCTTCCTGGCGGGGGACGCTCTCTTCACCGGCGACCACATCATGGGCGGCTCTTCCGTGGTGGTTGAAGACATGAGCGCCTACCTGGCGAGCCTTCGCAGAGTCCAACGGCTGCAACTCGAGCGTCTCTATCCGGGTCACGGACTTGTGATGGACGATCCCGTCGGTATCGTGGCCGGGTACATCGAGCATCGTCTCGAACGTGAGCAGCAAGTGCTGTCGGCCGTCAAGACCGGAGCATCCACCATCATGGAGATCGTCCGGACCGTTTACGCAGAGGTGGACCCCGCCCTCCATCCATTGGCTGCGATGTCGGTGCGCGCCCACGTGGTCAAACTCGTCGATGACGGTGTGCTGCAGCAGCGCGGTGATGATGGGGTGCCTCGGGTCCGGGACTTGCCATGAGAACCTGGCTTCGCTTCGTCGGCGCACTCGTGGTTGTTTCGATGGCAGCAGTTCCCGCGGTCGGCCAGGTAACGCCGAACGATATCGCTGAAGCGGAGGCCGAGCTGGCTGCCCTCCGGGCTGAAACCGATCAGCTGGCCGTCCGTTACGAAACTGCCCTTGGCCGGTTTGCCGTGCTGGAAACGCAGGTGGCGGGTCTGGAAGCCGCCCTCCAGGAATCTCAGATCAGACTGAGGACGACCCGTCAGCTGGTCCGTGAACGCGCCGTCGAGTTGTACATCGAGTCGAGTAGCTCCCAGATCTCCTTGCTCTTTGTCGAAGGTCTTTCGGGTGGCATCG
>Ga0224512_10000305_pt1 | contig 52277 bp, 47 predicted proteins | sample SF_May12_sed_USG_4_FD_169103 | JGI IMG/M metagenome (GOLD analysis project Ga0224512, IMG submission 169103) | Sediment microbial communities from San Francisco Bay, California, United States - SF_May12_sed_USGS_13 | ecosystem: Environmental > Aquatic > Marine > Sediment | place: USA...
GAGCTCTCCCATGTAGAAAAACGCCGTATAGTCGCTGACGCGCGCGGCCTGCTGCATGGAATGGGTCACGATGACGATCGTGTACTGCTCGCGAAGCTCGCGGATGAGCTCTTCGATCTTGGCAGTCGCGATCGGGTCGAGCGCAGAGGCGGGCTCGTCCATCAGGATCACCTCGGGCCACACCGCCAGGCACCGTGCGATGCACAATCGTTGCTGCTGGCCGCCGGAGAGCCCGAGCGCCGACGCTTGCAGGCGCTCTTTGACCTCGTCCCATAGCGCCGCCCCCTTGAGCGACTCCTCGACGCGTTCAGCGATTAGGTCCTTGTCCTTCTCGCCGCCGATCTGCAGGCCGAATGCGACATTGTCGAAGACCGATTTCGGAAAAGGGTTCGACTTCTGGAAGACCATGCCAACCCTACGCCTAACCTCGACCGGGTCCACCCCGCTGCCGTAGATGTCTTCGCCGTCGAGGAGGATACGCCCTTCGACTCGGGCGCTGTAGATCGTATCGTTCATCCGGTTGAGTGCCCTCAAGTACGTGCTCTTGCCGCACCCCGAGGGGCCAATCAACGAAGTGACACTACGGTCGAGGATATCGAGGTCGACGTCCTTGATCGCATGGTTGTCCGCGTAAAAGACGTTGACGCCACGCGTCTCCATCTTGACGCCTGAGGCATGATCGACATTGGCTTTTTGGGGGTCACTCATATTCGTAGGGCGGCTCGCGACCGAGCACGAATGATCACCGCCAGCAGATTGAGCGAGAACGTCAGCACGAGCAAGACGAGCACGGTGCCAAAGAGCGTCGGTCGTGCGGCGTCGACATTCGGCGACTGCGTAGCCAGCGCGTAGACGTGGTACCCGAGGTGCATGAACATGTCGCGAAGATCGGTTGGCAAGTAGGGCAGGAAGTTGGCCGCCCCACAAAAGATGATCGGCGCGACCTCGCCGGCGCCACGGCTCACGGCCAAGATCACTCCGGTGAGGATTCCGCCTTTCGCGTTTGGAAGGACGATCTTGTAGACCGTTTGAAAACGCGTTGCGCCGAGCGCCAAGGAGGCGTCGCGAATCTCGCGTGGCACGGTGCGAAGGGCTTCCTCGGTGGTGACGATCACGACTGGCAACGTCAGGATCGCGAGGGTCAACGACGCCCAGAGGATCGAAGGCTTCCCCCAGACCGGAGTCGTGTCGTCGTAGAGAAGCGAGTCGATCCCCCCGCCGACGAAAATGATGAAGAAGCCGAGCCCAAAGAGGCCGAACACGATCGAGGGGACGCCTGCAAGGTTGTTTACGGCGATACGCACCAACTTGGCAAGCCGCGAACGTGGCGAGGCGTATTCGCTCAGGAAGATCGCCGTCGCGATGCCGATGGGCACCCCTGCGAGAGTCATGAGCAGAGTCATGAAGACCGTTCCATAGATCGCGGGCCAAATTCCACCGCTGATCATGTCGGCGCCTGGGCGTTCGGTAAGGAACTCTACGCTGATCACCGGAGCGCCATGCCAGACGATCTGACCCAGAAGCACACCTAGCAGCAGCAGGATGACCACCAGGGCAAGCCCCGTCAGTCCTCCGAGCAGCCAGTCTTTCTTCGTGTACTTCATGACGATGCGGTCACCCGTTGGTGGAGGCGCTGAATGATCAGGTCCCCCACGAGGTTCAGCACGAAGGTCACCACGAACAGCATCACCCCAAGCAAGAACAAAATGCGCCAATGGGGATCGCCCTGGGCCACTTCACCGAGCTCGGCTGCGATCGTGGCGGTGATCGTGCGCACGCTCGTCGTGAAGTCGAATAGCTCCATGATCGCCGCGTTTCCCGAAGCCATCAGCACGATCATCGTCTCGCCTATCGCGCGGCCGAACCCGAGGACGACACCTGCGGCGATTCCAGGGATTGCCGCGGGAAGGACGACGCGAAGGGCCACTTGGTACTTCCGGGCGCCTAGGGCCAGCGCTGCCTCGGTGAGCGTGCTTGGGACCGCTTGCAAGGCGTCTTCTGAAATCGTGAAGATCACCGGCACGATCGTGAGGGCGAGGCCGATCGCCGCTACGATGGCATTCAAACGGAAATGGAAACCAAAAGTGGCCTGGGCCCAAGACGCGATGACCATGAGCGCGAAAAACCCGAGCACGACCGAAGGAATGCCGGCAAGAAGCTCGATGATCGGCTTCACGATCTCGCGGAATCTCCTCGGCGCGTACATGGCCGTGAAGATCGCACAACCAATGCCAAGCGGGACGCTCAACAGCATAGCGAGCAGAGTCACTTTGAGAGATCCAACGAAAAGGGGAATCACGTTGTACTTGGAGGGCTCGCCAACGGGCTGCCAGATGTACACGGGTTCGTCGTAGCCGTGCCACTGCTTCGCAAAGAAGAGGTCTTGGAGCTCGACCTCTTGTGCGAAATCCGACTCCCAGAACATGGGGACCGCTTCGCGCGCAATGAAAACGAAGATCAGCGCGATGGCGGCGATGGCCGTTAACGCGAGGAGCGCGATCGTTTTCTCGGCAACGCGGTGCCACAACGGTGTGCGAAACGAGCTCGCGAGCTTGGACCGCGACTGACGCGGACCAAACGCAACCCGTCTTCCAGCCTCGACGGCTTTGGCGCCGTCAGGTCCCTCGACCACGTGTTCAGTCACTCGATGCCGCGGTTGCTTCCGTCGGAAGCGGATAGTAGCCGACCCCCTCGACAACCTTTTGGCCATCACTCGATAGGACGAAGTCCAAGTATTCCTTGGCGACTCCGGAAGGCTTGCCCACGCTGTAGACGTTCAGAAAACGTGAGAGCGGGTACTTTCCGCTTGTGGCGTTTGCCATGTTTGGCTCGACCGGATCGCCACCTGCCGTTGCAACGTTGACCGTGCGAACCCCCTCCGAATAGCCGATTCCGCCGTATCCAATGCCGGCCTTGTCCTTGCTCACGGCGTTGATCACCGCTGCGGTGCCTGGGAGGGTCTGTGCGGTCGCCGCGAAGTCTTCGTTGTCGAGAACGTGTTCTTTGAAGTAGGCGTAAGTCCCCGAGTTGTTTTCGCGGCTGTAGAGGACGATGGCCCGGTCCTCACCGCCGACGTCCTTCCAGTTCGTGGTTTGGCCTCGGAAGATCTTCTTGAGCTGCGGGATGGTCAGCGATCCGATCGGGTTATCGGCCGACACGTAGACCGCGAGCGCATCGAGCGCGACTCGAAACTCCTTCGCCTCGCCGCCGCGCCGGTCTCGGAGCTGCTTCCTTTCTTTGTCCTTCATGGGCCTGCTTGCGTTTGCAAGGTCCGCTGTGCCGTTGATCAACGCGGCAACACCGGTGCCCGAGCCGCCGCCCGACACTTGAACGACCCTCCCTGGATTCGCCTTCATGAAGGCCTGTGCCCAGTTCTGAGCGAGGATCACCATCGTGTCCGAGCCCTTGATCGTCAGGGTTGAGCTCGCTTGGGAGGGCACTGCGCTCGTAGCGCGTTCATCGCCCGGCTCGCTTCGGCGCGAAGTGCACGCAGTCGCCACGAGCGCGACCGCAATGAAGAGAAACCAATGCTTTTGACTCGCTTTTTTCAATGCTTTGCTCCAATCGACCCGACTCTGCGGCCTGGATGTGACAGTCGTGTGACAGACCCGCGACGACCCCGCGTCACAACAGCTAGAGGCTGCCCTGGAAGAAGCGCGAGGCGGCGATCACAGTCGACTATAGTCGTTGACTATGGTCATATAGGGCGTTAGACTCTGCCCGTGAACGACCCGACCGAGACGATTGTGATCTCCGAGTTCAAAGCGAAGTGCTTGGAGATCCTGCGGCGCGTTCACAAGACCGGGCGTCCGGTGGTGATCACTCGTCGTGGGGAGCGCATTGCGGAGGTTCATCCTCCTTCACCTGCGAAGGCCGAACCGGACTGGCTCGGGTCTTTCGCGGGACGGGGGCGCATCACGGGCGACTTGGTCGAGCCGATTGCGGCGGATGACTGGGAGGCGCTTCGTTGAGCAAAGACTATCTGCTCGACACCCACGTTTGGTTGTGGAGCCTCCTCGAGCCCGGTCGCCTTCGCAAAAAGACTCGCTCTTCGCTGACGGCGTCCGAAGCGACGCTTTGGCTTTCGCCGATTTCGGTCTGGGAGACGAGCCTTCTCGTGGAGCGCGGCAGGCTCGAGGTCGACGCCGGCTCGCGTCCTTGGATTCAAGAAGCGCTTGCGGCGAGCGGCATCGGTGAGGCCGCGCTCAATCACGAAATCGCGCTGCTGTCCCGCGAGGTCGACCTCGAGCACGACGACCCGGCTGACCGGTTCATCGTCGCCACGGCAAGCGTCTATCAACTGATTTTGGTGACTGTCGACGAGCGCCTCTTGCGTGGAACAGGCTACGACGCGATTCGGGCGTGAAGCACTTCCTTCACGAGGTCATTCAACCGGTCCGAGACGCAAATCCAACCTCGGTGTATCCTCCCGCCATGGACCAAGACTACGCCCGTTTCCACCAGGACCGAGGCAATATGCTGATCCACATCGTCGCCGTCCCCGCGTTCATCTATGGCGCGTGGCTCGCGGTGAGCGGGGTGATCGCGGGACGTTGGCTCGGCGCCTTGTTCGGGCTTGGGGCGATCGGGGTGTCGTTGGTGCTCCAACGCATCGGTCACAATCGAGAGTCGAATCCCTCGCTTCCATTCGACGGCCCGGGGGACTTTGCCAAGCGCATCCTCTCGGAGCAGTTCTACCGGTTTCCGATGTATGTGCTCACCGGCGGTTGGTTGAAAGCCGTCCGCTCTTCCCGTTGAGCGCTCCGGGCGGTTAGAGCTCGCAGGGGAACGCTTCGACCCCTTCGATGTCGGCGACGAGGGAACCCTCTTCGACCTTGCTTTGGACTTCGTCGGGATCCGAGATCGCGGCGGCCAGCCAGTCGCTCATGACCGTGCCTGCGACCGATCCGGAGTAGAGCGCCGGGTTCGGCGAGATCACGTGCACGCTCTCCGACACCGTCGTCAGGTAGTAGTTGACCCCGCTCAAGTCCCGCGTGTCGCAATACGACTGGCGCATAGCATTGATCCACGCGGGCGTGCTCTCGAAAAACGTCGTGCCAACCTGCGTGCTGTCGTTCTGGTTCGACAGAATCAAGAGCTGCTGCTCGGGCACCGCTTTGAGTCGGGGCGCGGTAGCCTCGAGAAGCTCCGGACCGACCGCGCAATCCCCGGCGAAACAATAGGGAGGCAAATATTCGAGCGACGCCCAGCCGAGCGGCGGGCCGCCGGCGATCAAGAGGTTACCGAGGGTCCGAACGCTGACTGGGCCGCCGCTATCGAGCGCCAGCCCCGCGTCTGGGAATCCGGTCGTGCGCGGCCACTGCAGGTCGTCGATCATCCAATGATAGTTGTAGATCGTACCGAAGGCACCGGCCGAAAAGCCTCCAAACATCGCGACGATTTGGTCGGGCCGGTAGCCGTCGCCGCCTTCCTCGTCGAGGAGCGCCCACAAGACATCTCGGGTGTACCGGACCGCGGCGCGCACATTGATCGCGCCGAAGCGATGCACGGTAATGCTATCGAACTCGCTCGTCGCACCCCCACCGATGAAGACATCTTGGTTGCAGTAGGGGAGGAACACCTTGGTCCAGTTGGCAAACGGGCTCACAGCTGGGTCATTCGACATGATACCCGACTCGGGGGCCCCGTCGCTGAGCGCCTCGAAGAGGTCGGCCGGACGATTGGCGCAATCGTTTTCGAACACACAGACTCCCCCGCCCTCCATCGCGATCAGGATTCTATCGAGAGGCTCACCTTCGGGCGCCAGCCGGATCTGAAACGCAAATGGGCTCCCGTCTCCACATCGCGTACCATAGGTTTCCTCGTCGAGGATGACCTGCGCATACTCCCCACGGGGAAGGTTCGGGTCTGCGTTGGTCGGCCCGCAAGAGACGTCGAGTGGTGCGGTGTCGGCGTAGGTCGTGGCGGTGATGCAATCGATTTGGTGCACGGCGTGCGCGACGTATTTGGACGGGTCGAGAGCGATCAGGTCGCTCAAGCCAGGGCACGCCCCCTCGACATCGGCAACCGCCGCGGTCGTCATCGCCTCTTCTTCATCGGCAAGCGCGACTGCATTGCAGGTTTCCGCGGCGAGACACTCTCGTCGCCCGAGTAGGGAGGCATCAACCAAGGCTGTTGCGCGCGTGTGCGCTTGCTCGAGGCACGATCGGCCCGACGGAGACCCGGCCCAAACCGCACCCTGCGGACCGCCAAACGTTCGCGACGCGAGTGAAACGCTTTCGGACTTGCAGGACGTTTGTAGTCGTCCGAGGAGCGCGTTGACGGTGAGCGCTCCGGTGTCTTCATCGGTGCAGCTTGCCTGGACCGTTTGCTCGAGGGCGCTGAGGGCACTTGCGGTGGCCGCGTCGTCAGCTGCACATGGGGCGTTGGTCTCGGTGTAGCAAGAGCGAATCGCTGTGCTGACCTCGGTCGTGCACACCCGGGTCGCTTCCGGTACAGCCTGCTCGCAAGCTTGGGCCGGCGTTGCATCACCGCCATCGGTTCCGCAACCCGAGAGGCTCGCGACTAAGAATGTCAGGAGAGAAGTGCTTCGAAGCATGAAAGAACGCATGGCGCCGGGACGCTATCATGATTTTCGCTCGATTTGTCCGAGTTCTTGGTCTTCCGTATGCTGCAAGCGTGCTTCGCTTCGCGGGTGTGCTGGTCCTGGTAAGTGCGCTCGCGAGTGGAGCGTTGGCGCAGCGTGCCCGGGAGCCTGAGCCAGAGGCTGAAGAAAAGCCGTTGGTCACCCCGCCGAAGCTGATCCGCTTCGTCGAGGCCGCCTATCCCCCGACGGGTGCCGAGCCGAGAGAAGAGATCGTCGTCGAGCTGCTTCTCACCATCGACAAAGCCGGTGCGGTCACCGAGGCGTTGGTCGCGAAGTCCGGGGGCGAGGCTTTCGATGCGGCGGCGCTCTCGGCGGCGCGCCAGTTTCTCTTCGAGCCCGCACGCCAGGATTGGGAGCCGATCGCGTCACGAATTCGCTATCGCTACGTGTTCGAGATGAAGGTGCCGCCGGTCCCGATCAACCAGGGCTGGCTCTCGGGCACGGTGCGTCTCGCCGAAGACGATAGCCCCGCGGGGCGCGTGGGCGTCGAGGTCGTCAACGAGGATGGCGAGCTCGTTCGTGAGTTGGTGGCCGGCTCCGATGGCGCCTTCGTGGTTACCGACCTTTTGCCAGGCACGTACACGATCAATATCCTCGGCGGCGAGTTCGGTGACTTGACTGCCGACGAAGCCATCGCAGCAGGGGAGGTGACCGAGGTCATCTATCGGCTCGGCGGCGCGAAAAGGAAGGCCTACGCTGGTTTCGGTGAAACCGCCGTCGTCGATGCTCCACCGCGCGAGGTCGTGCGGCGTACCATCGACAAAGAAGAGCTCACCCGAATCCCCGGCACCCGAGGCGATGCTCTCCGCGCCGTCGAGCTACTTCCAGGCGTGGCGCGCGCGCCCTTTGGGCTCGGCCTGCTGATCATTCGCGGCTCGGCTCCCACAGACAGCGAAACCTTCATCGATGGCATTCCGGTTCCGTTGATCTACCACTTCGGCGGTATCATCAGCGTTTACAATTCGTACCTGCTCGAGCAGATCGACTTTTACCCCGGCAACTTCTCAGCGCGATATGGACGGCGAACCGGCGGCATCCTCGAAGTCACCACCCGCGACCCTACCGTCGACAAGCTTCATGGTGTCGCAGAGTTCTCGTTCATCGACACCTTCATCACTGCCGAAGGCCCGCTCACCGACAAGCTGAGCATGTCCGGTGGCTTTCGAAGAAGTCTGATCGATCTCGTCTTTCCGCTCTTCATCCCCGACGACGCCAACGTCGGTGTGCGTCAAGCGCCGGTGTACTACGACTATCAGCTCAAGCTTGTCTACCGGCCTACCAAACGTGACCGCGTGCGCTTCACTTCCTATGGCTCGAACGATCGGCTCGCGCTCCTCTTCGAAGAGGCCGCGGGCGACGATCCGTCGATCCGAGGCGACGGCAATTTTTCGACCCGTTTCTATAACAACCAGATCGACTGGGCCCGCCGCATCAGCGACAAGACCGAACAGTCGATCGCGTTCGAGATCGGACCGGTCAACATCGACTTCGGGATCGGCGATGCTTTCCAGCTCCAAGGCCGATTCCTCCAAACCTATTCGCGTGCGGAGTGGCGCTACCAGGTCAACAAGCGCGTACAGCTCATCGCCGGCGCAGACCTGTCGCTGACCCCGGTCGACCTCTTTTTTCAGGGCCCACCGCCGGGTGGTTCGGAGGGCGCAGGGAGTCAGCAGGGCTCACTGGCGATCGAAGATCAAGTGACTGCACTGGTGGACACGGTGGTCTTCCGACCTGGATTGTACCTCGAATCCGGTCTCAACCTCGGCAAGCTCACCCGTCTTGTCCTCGGCGTTCGCCTCGACTACTTCAGCGAGATCGACGCGTTCTCGTTCGATCCCCGAGCGACCACCATCTTCACCGTGCGCCCCGACATGCGAGTCAAGCTCGGCGTCGGCATCTACAGTCAGCCGCCAGAGTTTCAGGAGTCGGACGTGACAATCGGCAACCCCACTCTCGAACCGATTCAGTCGGTCCATGTCGGTGCGGGCTGGGAGTACGACGCATTCCCGGGCGTGACCCTCGACGTCGAAGGCTTCTACAAGTACTTGTGGGACCGACCGGTGCCCACCCAAAACGGGGAAGCACCGTTCTTCGTCACGGGGGGCATCGGTCGGATCTATGGTGCCGAGCTCTTGATCAGTGTTCGGCCGCCCAAAGGCCGGCAGTATTTCGGTTTCCTCTCGTACACGATCTCCCGAAGCGAGCGCAAAGACGGCCCGAACGAGCCCTGGCGCCTCTTCGATTTCGATCAGACGCACATCTTGAGCGCCTCTTTCATCTACAAGTTTCGCCGCAATTGGGAGATCGGCGCCTTGTTTCGACTCGTGAGCGGCAACCCCAACACTCCCGTCGTCGGCTCGGTCTACGATGCGCTGAGCGACCTCTACATCCCGATCGACGGGCGGATCAACAGCATTCGAAACCCGCTTTTCAACCAGCTTGACCTCCGGGTGCAAAAAGAGTGGATCTTCAGCAAGTGGAAGGTGGCCCTCTTTCTCGACATCCGAAACACCTATAATCGACAGAATCAAGAGGGCCTCATCTACAACTACGACTTCAGCCAGAGCACCCCGCTCCTCGGCCTTCCGATCATCCCGTCCCTCGGGTTGAGGGGGACACTATGAAGCGCCGTCTGATCTTCGGGCTCTTGCTGATCGGTGCATGTGCGGAGAGCTTCCTTCCGCCTTCGGCGGTCGTCGATCTCCGGCAGATCGGCGCGCTCGTTGAGATCGACGGAAAGCCGGGCAGGGCCAATCCAGACCCCGGCGACATGGTCCAGGTGTCGAACCTCGTGATCGACCGCGGCTTCCCGCCCACCGTGCCTCCGGAGCCTCCACCGCTTAGCCCTCCGCCGCTTCAGTGGCGACTCGTCGCCTGCATTCCCGCGCCTTCGGTGCTGGAAACTCCGATTTGCCAGAACGTGATCCCTTGCGAAGGCTGTGAGGAAGTGCCGCCCGACGATCCGTTGGCGTTCCCGATTGCGCGTTTTCAGATTCCGAGCGCCGAAGAGCTCGACGCAGCGGAGGCCACGAGCGTCGTCTTGCAGGGCGCCATCTGTGCGGAGGGGGAGCCGGCCGAGCTCGATGCGATCATTCGGTTGGTGCGGGGTGACATCGACGTTCTCGAACCCTGCAAAGATCCCGACGACGAAGGCCGGTTCATCTCGGTGGAGATCCCGATCGAAGATCAGCCTGAAAACCCAAATCTCAACCCAGCCATCGCGGACGTGACCCTCAACGGCAACCCTTGGCCGCCACCGTTCGATCAGGAGGTGCCACGCGATCAATCCAATACCGATTGCGCCGACTTGGTCGAAGATCGCTCCGTCCTGCCTCGCGCCGATGGCTCGATATCGATCATTCAGCTCGAGGCCACCAGCGAGAGCTTTCAGCAATACCTCGTCGACGATGTGTTCATCACCGAGGAGATCCAGGTGAGCTGGCTTGCGGACGGGGGCGCGTTCGAGTCCAGTTTCTCCTTCATTTCCGACCCCGCGCGCTCCGCAATCATCCAGTGGGCGCCCCCGAACTTCCCCAACGACATGGGCCGCGTGGTGCGTTTGAACTTCGTGATCCGCGATGGTCGGGGCGGCATTGACCGGGTTGAACGCGGGCTTTGCGTGATTCCCTGATTTCCGCCCTAAGTGTCGGTTTTCGCCGCGGTTTTAGCGCTCGTTGACACTACCCCACCCCCTGCCTAGGCTGATGGATCGCGATGGTAGAACGCATCGGAACCTGTCGCGTCCTTGGCGAAATTGGAAGTGGCGGCATGGCGGTTGTCTACGAGGCGATCCAAGAGCCGCTCAATCGTCGGGTTGCGATCAAAGCGCTGAAACCATCGATCGCAATCGACAGCCAGTTCGCCGAACGGTTCGAGCGGGAGGCCAACTTCATGGCCTCGCTTCAACACGAGAACATCCTGCATGTCATCGACTTCCTTAAGGACGGCCGCTCGATGTTCATCATCATGGAGTACGTCGACGGGATCGATCTCTACGACCTTCTCGAGCGTTCACCGCGGCTTCCGCCCGACATCGCAGCGATCATCACGCTGCAACTCGCGCGCGGCCTCGATTACGCGCACTTCCGCGGCATCATCCATCGCGACATCAAGCCGGCGAACATCATGGTGTCGATGCAAGGCGACGTAAAGCTCATGGACTTCGGGATCGCGCGCCACGAGCGCTTCGGGGATCTCACCGAGACCGGCACCGGGCTCGGTACGCCCAGCTACATGAGCCCGGAGCAGATTCTCGGGGACAAGCTCGATTTCAGGAGTGACATCTTTTCGGTCGGGATCGTCCTCTACCAGATGCTCACCGGCCGCAAGCCCTTCGTCGAAGACGAATCGCGCACCGTCATGCAGAAGATTCGGCTCGATCGCTACGAGCCGTTCAAAAAGCTCGGTGTGGAAGTGCCCCGGAAGCTCGAGCGGATCATGGCGCGTTGCCTCCAGAAAATGCCAGCCAATCGCTATCCCACCACTCAAGCTCTGATCGACGATCTCACTGAATTTCTCGCACCCCGCGTTCCGATGAATCACAGTGCGAGGCTCGTCATGTTCCTTCACGAGATCGGGGTCATGACCGGCGAGCAGACCGACGAAGTGCTTTCGGCGGTAGCGCCTCGCGTCCTCCGAGCCAGCCGTCGTAACGGGGGCTTCCTCTGGGAAATCGCAAAGAAACAGGCATGGGTGTTGCTCGCGCTTCTGGCGTCCGGGCTCACGGTGCAAGCGGCGAGCGGTCGGTGGTCGGGTCCTGCGGTGGGCGGCGGTCCGGGCTTCGTCAATCCCGCCAACGCAGGCTACCTCAAGGTGAGCGCCGATCCATGGGCGCACGTTCACGTGGATGGCGAGCGCGTGCTCACGACGCCGGCAGCACGGGCGATTCCACTCAAACCCGGTCGCCACTACGTGAAGTACATCAACCCGTACTTCGTGCCGATCGAGCACGAAGTGCTCATCGAAGCCGGGAACACGGTGCACGACCGGGCAACATTGACGGAGGAGATCACTACGGGTGAAGGAAGTAGCTCGCCATGAGAGCTGCGCCATTGCCGTTGAGCGTTTTGCTGTGGATCGCGATGGTGTCCGTCGCGAATGCACAGGCCGTTTACACGCATCCGGTTCAGGAGGGCGACACCCTCGCGTCGATCGCCGAGCGCTACTACGGCGATCCCACGCGTGAAAGCGTGCTTCGGGAGGCCAATCGGCTGCGGGGAAACGGGTCTGCCGGACTACTTCCGGGGAGCTGGCTTTTCATCCCGACGGTCGCGTTCTATCAGGTGCGTCAGGACGACACGTGGAGGTCGATCGCCACCAAGCTCTACGGAAGCGAGGATCGTGCGCAGACCCTAATCGAGGCCAACGATGCAAGCCGTCGTGCCGAGCCCGATGAGGGCGCCGAGCTATTGGTGCCCTATCCATTGCGTCACGTCGTCGCTCCGGGCGAGACCCTCGCGAAGATCGCAAATCTTTACCTGGAAGACGACACCCAAGCGCTGAAGCGTCTCCGCCGATTCAACCCGGGCGCGCGAATCGAACGAGGTCGAGTCGTATTGGTGCCTCTGTTCGACTTGCGGCTCACCGGGGACGGGCGAAGCGAGGCGAGCGAGGCGTTCTTGCAGGCATCGGGAGGCGGCGCATCTGGCGCCGTGCAACAAGAGGTCGAAACCTTGCTCCCCGATCTCATCGAGCACGTGCAGACGGGACATTTCGAAGAGGCTGTTTCGCTCGCAAATCGAATGCTCGGGATGCAGCGCCCCACCTCCTCGCAGATCGTAACCATCCAGAAAGAGCTCGCGGTCGCCTATGTTGCGCTCGAGCGCGCCGACCTGGCTGAAGCCTCTTTCCGGACGGCGCTCTCACTCCAACCCAACCTAGAGCTCGACAGCGTGCGCACCTCTCCACGAGTGCTCGAAGTCTTCAATCGAGCCAAGCAGCAATTGCCGGAACGATAGGCCCGACCGGGACCCCCGCGGCTACTTCCTCTTCTTGATCTTCTTAGGCCTGTATTTCGCCGGCCTGTCGTCCGTCGCGGCTTCCGTCGGTGCCGCGGGTTGTGGACCGGAATCGAGCGCCCATTCGGGCAGCTGAACATCTCCTACCTCAGCCGCTCGCTTCTTGAGGTGTACGTAGGCGATGATGCACACCGGGATCACCGCGAGCGAGATCAGTTGTGAGGTCGAAAAGCCAAACGCGAAGCCCCGCTCCGGGTCGTCGCGAAGGTATTCGATGAGGAATCGCCAAAGCGCGTAGAGACCCGCGACAGATAGAAACACCTGCCCGCGGAACCTGCGATGAAGGAGCAGCCAGACTGCGAAGACGAACAGCAAGAGCCCAGCAGTCGATTCGTAGATCTGCGTTGGGTGGACGGGGAGCGAGGCGACGCGGCCGACCATTTCGTCGGGGTAGAGCTCGAGATGGTGTTGGTAGGCCGGAGCGCCCGAGATCGTCCCATCGCAGGCAAACACCGGGAACGCGTCAGTATCCCACTTTGGAAAGGTTCCGGCGCGTGCGAGCCAACCCGGTGCGTCAGCGCCGAGTGGGCGGCCGTAGTCGCACCCGTACAGGTAGCAACCGATGCGCGTCATCAAGAGACCCGACCCGAGGGTGGGGACGGCAAGGTCGGCAAATGGCAGAAGCGGGATCTTCTTCATTCGCCAAAAGGCCCAGGCTGTCAGGAAACCGCCGAGAAAACCGCCATAGGCAACCAAGCCGCCGGAACGAAGGTCAAACCAGGAAACAATGCTGTCGAAGGAGTCGAGATTGGTGAAGACGTAAAGTAGGCGAGCGCCTGCGATGGCGCCGACAGCGGTCCAGGTGAAGCAGCTCGCGAGGAGCTCGCGATTGAAGTTTTCGACCCGCTTCCCCATGTACATGAGGAAGTACCAAGCAAAGAGGAGGCTGCTTCCCAACATGACACCGTAGGAGTAGATCGGGATGGCACCCCACGGAGTTGGAATACTGAAGAGTATCGGATGCATCGGGCGGAATCTCGCCGGGTTCGCCGGAGGCGTCAAGTCGATTGGGTTTTGCACCGATGAGCGGGTTACGCATTCAAGAAGACGACGATTCGGTGACGTTCGAAGTGCGCGTAGCGCCAAGAGCCCGCCGAAACGCGATCATCGGTATTCACGAAGGCAAGCTCAAGGTTGCCCTCACCGCACCGCCGGTCGAGGGTGCCGCCAACGACGCGCTGCGAAAGCTACTCGCCAAGACACTCGGCGTGCCGAAGTCCAACGTTACGATCGTGCGCGGCGAACGCGTGCGAAATAAACTCCTACGCATTCGCGGCGTGGGCCCTGAAGCCCTGTGTTTCTAATTGACCGTCACGCGGCGCAACAGCCACTGATCATTTTCGCGCCGCAGATCAAACACCGTGTTGGCGAAACCCGCGTTGGTCCGAAGTCGGAGCGCGATGCGCGCTCGCTCGCCCTCGAGCGAGATGTTCTCTTGAATCAGGTAGAGCTTCGAGCCCGAGAGGGACGCGAGTGCCTTCCGCGCGTCCGGCTTGAGGGCGCTCGCGTTCCCGTGATCGTACCGGTGCCGACGGCCGTCGTGCACGAGCTCCATCGTGACCTTCGACGGATCGGCGTAGCTGAGGGCATTGTCGATTCGGGCGTCGGAGACGCGGCCGGTCACCGACTCGACGAACTCCTCCATTCGCTCGCGGTCGGTGACCACGATGGCATCGGTAACCACCGCGGCCACGACCACGAGAGAGAGGATGACGAGGATGTGAATACCCATTCGGCGCACGACATCTGTCGGTAATGCGAAGGTCGTGCCAGGACCTCGGCCCGGAATTGACCAGTGATTTCGGGACGTGCGTGGTGCGATTTCCAACCGAAACGTGCCATTGTGACATCCACGCCGCCCGGGCCGCGGACACTTTGGCACCGAGCTCAGCGAGCCTCGGGCGGGGCGACCTGGCGGGCCCGGTGCTCGAGCCAGGCGGTGAGCACCACCAGCCCGAGCCCAAATATCACGAGCGCGAGCCAGCCACTCGGTCGAAAGACCTCGATCGCGTGGGCGACCTCCGTGATGAACCCGGGCGCTGTGAGCGCGATACCCGAGTAAAGGGCAAGCCGCCGCCTCAACAGGAAGCCGTAACTCGCCAATCCGAGGCCGAGGGCGATCGCTTCGAACGAAGCCCAAGGACTCGAGGCAAACAGCACCACCAACCCGGCCAAGGTCGCATTGACGATCGTTGCGGTCGCGATGAAGAAGCTCCTCGAGGACCGGCTCTTCCACGCAAACGCTAACAGCGGCAGGGCGGTCAGAAGCCCGTACACGAGGAACCACTCTCCCACCGAAACGGAGAGCTTGGCGTCCGCCCAAAGGAAGCCGACCGATAGGAGGGTTGGCACGACGGTGAACCGACTCAGGGTTCGGTCACCCGTGTTCTCGCCGAGCGCGAAGAGCGCGACCGCACAGGCTCCCAGCACCGTCCCCCAGAACGCCCACGAAACGTCATAGAACAACACCTGTCGTGCGACGACGAGGATCGCCGGGGCGACCAACGACCCGACTGCGACCTTGGCTTCGGCCGTTTTTGGCTTCACGCGCAAGCCGCACCAGGTTGCCGCTCCGAGGATCGGAATCACCACGAGAATCGCGGCTAGCGCGCTTCGATCCGGGATCAACAATAGGCCGTGCGCGAAGAGGCTCGTGGCGGTGAGAACCCTCGCATGCTCGCGGCCGAGCACGCGGAACGCGCTCCAGATGAACGGCACCAGCACCGCCACGGCGCCAAAGACCAGCAAGATCGCGGCGATGCGGTTTGGCGCGACCCATTGCGCCACACTTGTCGTTGCTTGGTGCACGGCCCCGAACTGCGAAAATACGAATCCTCCGAGCACCCCGGCATGAATGGGCACCAGGGCGAGGAGCGTGATCAATAGCGCCCGTGCGCTTCGACTCTCGCGGAGCCGGATGCCGCACAGATACGCCAGCCCGGGAAGGGCTCCGGTCATCGCGAGCAAACAGAGATACCGACGGACATCGCCCACCTGATCCCAGCTTTGCACCAAGAAGGTGCCAGCCGCGGCGATGATCATGGCGGCGCCACACAAGCGCAGGCCTTGGAATAGCTGTTGAAGTCGAGTTTCCATGAAGCCCCCTATTCCTGTTCCGCGCGAAGCTCGTCGAGCTCGATCTGCAGCGCGCGGCTCTCTTCTTCGTCGTCGATCTCCGCTTCAAATGCATCGATCGGCTCGACGTAGTCGGTTGCGATCTCGATCTCGCCCACGCGAGACTCCCACCGGTCGAACACTTCCTCGAGGTCTCCAATGGGGCCCGCGCCACTCGTCATCCCGTGGGCCGCTTCGGCGTGAGACTGTCGCGTGCGCATGATGTTTTTCCGTTCGGTGAGCTCGGAGAGCCTGCCGCGCAGAAGCTTGATGCCTCCACTCAGCTCCTTCTGCGCGCGCTCTTGTTCGGTCAGCCGCTGTCGCAAGGTGAGGACACGGCGCTCCGCCGCCTTTCGCCGGCGAAGGCACTCGAGCGCTTTTTCATCGTCGAGGGCCGCCTTGGCACGTCGTCGCCAGGCGAGGACCGCTTCCTCTTCCTTGACGAGCGAGTCCCGAAGCGCCTGCTGATCTCGCTCGACCCGCCGGAGCTGCACCCGGGCCTGCGCGGTCGACCTTCGGACCCTGGCGATCGCCGAGTTGACCGTGGCCTCGTGGTTTTCGACCTGCGCAAGAACCCCATCGACCCAACTCGTCACGCTCATCGTCCAACGCTTCACTCGATTCATGGGAACCTCCTGAGGACTGCTAGAGCAGGGGCCGTGCCAAGCCGGAACTTGCTGAAATTACTCGATAAAATATGGGCTGCGTCCACGCTTAGGGCATAAAGTGTACATATGGTGTACAATCTATGTACATGTTTGACTCAAATACCGCCGCGCGGCTCGACGCCATCGGCAAGCTCGGATTCAGCAATCCCTTCGGCCCTGAGCGCCCCGAGCTCGAGGCGATCATCGTCGGGGAGGAAGCGGCGCGATCGGTCCTTTGGAATCGGCCGATCGACTGGCCACTCGAAGACCCAGTGCTGCCGGTCATTCAAGAGGAAGCGGAGCGTCAAATGGCGCGCGCACAATCGAGACTCGCAACCGGAGCAAAACCAACTGACCGCGAGCTCGAGTTGATCCGGGGGGTCGCGCTGTACGTTCTCTACTATCGCCACGAAACGAGGCTCTTCGATTGGATCACGACGGAGCCTACGCCCACCGGTGTTGCGTTCTACGAAGACTTTCGAGCCGACTTCCACGCGCTATTCGAGCGAGTCGGACCGCCGCGTTGGGCGAGCTCTCCCGCAGACCTGTTTGCTATCTTCTTTCAAACACGGCGAGCTTTTCACTTCGTCTTTCACCAAATCCTCGGTACCTCTACGGCAGCGGCGAGGCTTCGTGCGAGTGTGTGGGAGTCGCTGTTCACCCATGACGTGTGGCGCTACCTCGGTCACCTCCAAGGCCGCATGCATGAAGTCAGCACGTTGATCCTCGGCCCATCAGGCACCGGCAAAGAGCTCGTCGCGAGTGCCCTCGGCCTATCGAGCTTCATTCCATTCGACGAGGCACGGCAGCGCTTCACCCGAGATTTCCGCTGGACGTTCTATCCGTTGAACCTGGCCGCGATGTCGAAAAATCTCATCGAATCCGAGATCTTTGGTCACAAGAAGGGCGCATTCACCGGTGCCAGCACCGACCGAAAAGGCCACTTTGAGGGCAAGGCGGAGTCGGATACGGTGTTTCTAGACGAGGTTGGGGAGCTCGACGGCGAGGTGCAGGTGAAGCTCCTTCGCGTGCTTCAATCGCGCGCCTTCCATCGTTTGGGAGACACGGAGCCGAGGTCGTTTGGTGGAAAGATCGTCGCCGCGACCAATCGCGACCTATCCGAGGAAATGACGGCCGGACGATTTCGTCAGGACCTCTATTACCGGCTTTGCGCCGACATCATTCGGACGCCGTCCCTTTGCGCGCAGCTCTCGAGCGATGTCGGTGGAGAGCTCGAGCGGCTCGTGACTGTCCTCGTTCAACGCAATCTCGGCGTATCGGACCCCAGCAGTGTCGACGAAGTCATGCACAGCATCGAACAAAGCGTCGGATTCGAGTACCTCTGGCCCGGGAACATGCGCGAGCTCGAGCAATGCGTGCGCAACGTGCTCATACATGGCCGTTATGGGCCGCCCGCGCTTTCGGGCTCATCGGAAGGGCTCGAAGGGCTCTTCGAAAAGATGCGCAACACCGATGCGGCGCTCGACGAGGTGACTGCGGCATACAGCGCCTGGGCCTATGCGCGGACAGGGAGTTACACGAGCGCCGGCCGTGCCCTCGGCGTCGACCGACGAACCATCGCCAAGCACGTCGAGGGGACACTCTCCACCCCCACAATCCCCTAAAATCGGGCGGGAGCTCCGATCTTTCTCGCAGGAGTCGTCCAGTATCGGGTATTTAGAGCGCGGAGAGTGTCCCCTTCGAAGAGCACGGTGAGACTGTTCACGCCCACCGGATGGGTGATCGGGACGTTGCATGTTCCGGAGGGCATGGGGCTCTTGCCATTTTTGAGCGGGGGTGAAGCGTTTTTTCGAATGACGAACGTGAGCCTGCCCGAGCAGCCGCGAACGATTCCGTTCTTGGCCCTCCAGCGCAAAGCCGTGTTCGTCGTGGTTCCCGGCGAAGGTGTGACGCTCGGGATTCAGGAGCCAAGCGAGGAGGTGCGGCATGAGGTCGCTTGTCTCTTCGACGGGGGCCTGGTGATGGGCACCCTCCCGCTTCCCAAAGGCGTCCGTGTGTCCGACGAGCTCATGCAGTCAGAGCAGTTTTTCGCGATCGAAGACTGCACGCTCGGGATCGATGCGTCACCCGAGCCGATCATGGAAGCAGAAGAGTTGGTCTTCGTTCATGCCGCCGAGATGTTCGGCGTCGCGGAGCTCGAGGCCGAATGATCGTTCTTCGCCGTTGATGTCGACCCCGCTCAGTGGCGGAGAGCCTCACGCATCACTTCGAGAGGCGCCGGCAACCCCGTCCACATCTCGAAGGCGATCGCACCTTGGTAAAGCAGCATGCCCAACCCATCGACGACCTTCAGACCGCGTGCCTCCGCGCGCATCAATACCGCCGTCTTGAGCGGCTCGTATACCATGTCCACCACGGCAGCGTCCGGCGGCAAGGCATCGATCGGCAGCATCGCCGCAAACTCGTTGGCGCGCGGGTTCGATCCGAGGGTCGCGCTCGTCGCTTGAACCACCAGCGTGGCCGAATCGAAATGCCAGTCCGCTTCGCTCAGCGGCGCTGCTTCGAGGGTGCACTCGACGAAACCCACCAATGACTCGACCAGTGCGTCGCCCTGCTCCGGCCTTCGCGCCAACACTGCGATCTCCGCTGCGCCCGCATCGGCGAGCCCGACGACCGCAGCTCGCGCCGCGCCCCCTGCGCCGACGATGACCACCCTGGCTTCGTCGATGCGAACCTCGGCCTCTTCGAGCGAGCGAACGAGCCCCGGCGCATCCGTGTTGTGACCGACGTATCGGTCATCGGTTAGGACCACCGTGTTCACGGCGCCGATGGCCCGTGCGCCAGCTACAACGTCGTCGAGCAACGTGATCACCGCCTGCTTGTGGGGCACGGTCAGGTTGTACCCGTCGATTCGTTCGTCGTGCTTTGCTTTCACCTCCGTAGCGAGGTCGTCCGGCCCCACCTCGAAGCGGTCGTACTCGAGTGCAATGCCGAGCGCGCGTGCCGCCGCTCGATGCATTTCCGGCGACTTCGAGTGCGCAACGGGAAAGCCGAATATTCCGAGCCGGATCGGATCGGTCACGTCTTACCTTTCACCTCGGCACCGAACTCGCCGTCGGACACCCGGACCCGCACGCGATCTCCGCGCTTCACTTCGTCGGCGCTCCGGATCGCCCGGCCGGTCTCTTCGTGGAGGGCGATCGCGTAGCCTCGTTCGAGAACCCGCAGCGGAGAGAGCGCGTCGAGCCTCGCGGAAGCCTCCGAATGCGAAGCTCGCGCCTCCCGCACGAGCGGCCTTCCGCGTCCCTGTAGGGCGACGGTCAAAGCGACGAGCCGTTCGCGCCGTCGCTGGATCGGTAACCGGCCCGCGTCCCGGAGCCGCGCCGCCAGAGCGCCGAGCGCCAGTCGATCCTGCCGGAGTGTCGAGCGTGGATCGTGGCGTCCGAGCCGTAGGCGAAGCTCGGCGAGGTCGCCTTGTCGCCGTCGGATGTTGGCGCGCTCCGCGTGTCCGAGTTGTTCTTGGAGCACCAGAAGTTGTTTTCGGATAGGCGATACCGCACGACGCGCACCGTAGAGCGGCCGCAGCAGTCGTTCGAGGCGAAGGCGGAGACCTCCGACCAGGTTGTCGAGCGCCTGACTCAGCCGGCGTTCGAGCGAGCGTAGATCGCGAACGAGAGCCCCGCGTTCCGGAACGACGATCTCGGCAGCGTTCGACGGAGTCGCTGCCCGAACGTCCGCGACGAGGTCGGCGATCGTCACGTCGACCTCGTGACCGACTCCGCTCACCACCGGCACGCGGCAGTCGGCGATTGCTCGCGCCACCCCCTCGTCGTTGAACGCCCATAGGTCCTCAGCAGACCCGCCGCCCCGTGACACGATGACGACATCGAGGTCTTCGACCCGCTGCACCAGCTCGAGAGCCGATACGATCGTTCGCGGCGCGTCATCACCCTGGACCCGGCAGTCGGCGACGACCAGCCGAACAGGACAACGTTCTGACGCAACCCGAATGATGTCTCGAAGTGCCGCTCCCGTGCGACTCGTGACGACGCCAACCACCCGTGGCAGCTGCGGCAAGGAGCGCTTGCGTTCAGGATCGAGCAGTCCTTCGGCGTCCAGCTTGTCTCGAAGCCGCCGAAACTGGGCGGCGAGGTCGCCTTCCCCCGCGGGCTTCGCCGACCGGGCGATCAGCTGAAACTGACCCCGGGCCAAGTACATTGAAAGCTTTCCTCGAAACCGAACCCGGGCGCCGTCGTCGAGCGGCGTTTTCGTGCGCCGCACGTCCGACTGGAACATGACGCCCCGTAGTTGGGCTGGCTCCTCCTCGTCGTTGAGCGTGAAGTAGACGTGCCCCTTGGCCCGCCGCACGTCGGAAAGCTCGCCCTCGATCAGCACGCTCGGCCAGCTGTCCTCGAGCGTGAGGCGCACCGCTCGGTTGATCTCGCTCACCCGAAAAACGCGCTCGCCGTCACCCGGCTCCTGCTCTTCGAGCCGCTCGAAAAGCGGCATCTCCGACATGAGCGGAACCTAGCCGTGTTCCCGCACCCCCACAACCACGCACTGCCCCAATTGCGCAACCGCCAAAAAAGGGGACAGTCCCCTTTTTCGAGGGGCGGGATTTGAGCATTGCAGTCGTGGGTGTAGGGTCGAACCTCGGATCGCGTGAAGCGTCGATTCGAGCCGCACGCGCCTTGCTCGATGCACGCGAGGGGATCGAAGTCACGGCCGTCTCTCCGCTCTACGAGACCGAGCCCCTTGGCCCGCCGCAGCCACCCTACCTGAACGCCGCGTTTCGTCTCGAGACGGCGCTCGCCCCCATCGAGCTCCTGCGTGTCCTCGTTCGAACGGAACGACGCCTCGGTCGTGACCGAAAGAACACCGAACGCTGGGGCGCTCGGAGCCTCGACCTCGATCTCTTGTGGGATGACCGGGGCCCCCACGAAAGCCGCGAGCTGTGCGTCCCGCACCCCGAGCTCGAAAAGCGGAGCTTTGCGATGACACCTCTGATCGCCGTCGCACCCGAGCTGCAATCAACCTACGGTCCACTGCTCGCCCAAACCGGCGGCACGCTCATTCCGTGGGATCGCGCCGCACAGGTTTCTTCGCGACGGCGCGCCGGCGTGCTCGAAATCGAAGTCGAAGCCGATGCCCTCGCAGACGCGTGCACGCTCACGGTCGCGATTCCAGCACCCCTCCGACCACCCCACTCGACGCTTCACCGCATCATCGATTCCAGTGCCAGCGCATTTGCCGACGCGCTACGCGAGGTGTTTCGCACCGGTTTTTCCGTCCAGTACGCGACGGTCAGTCACTGCTCCACCAGCCAGTGGATTGCACAATTTCACGGTGTAAACCTGGCGATTCCGCTCGACCGCGATGTGCGACTCATGACTACGTCAGGCGCCACTCGCGAATTCCGTGCAGCCTTGTCGCTCTAGCCGACCCCCGAGTGAACGTCGTTTTTCCTGCCAAACGTTTGTTGCTTTACGAAACGCTCGTTAGTCTTGAGATGGGGGCAATAGACGACACGAATGGCAGACGCACGCACCGACAAGCGCACGCTGCTTTCGCTGAAGATCCGTTACAAGAGCTCTACGCTCCAGGACTTCATCGAACGCTACAGCAGTGACATTTCCCGAGGCGGTGTATTCATCAAAGCGAAGAAGCCGCTGGCGGTGGGTACTTTGCTCAAATTCGAGTTCTTGCTTCAGGATCAGTCGACCTTGATTCACGGGGTGGGCCGTGTGGTCTGGCGTCGCGATCCATCTGAGGCGGACGCGCACAACCCATCTGGCATGGGTATCAAGTTCATCAAGATGGACCCCGACTCGCGGGCGCTCGTTCAGCGGATCGCGGAAGGCCGCGAGAGCCCCGGTGTGTACGAGCAGGGCGAACGAGGACAGCTGATCGACACACCCGTTCCCTCTGCGGCTTCGACCCCGGTTCCAGACGACCGGACCAAAGTTCGGCACGTGAGCGAGTTTCTCGCTTCTGCGCTCGAGGAGGGTGGTGCCGGCGAGGCAGCGACCCGGGAGGCGCAAGCGGGTGCACGACGAGCGCGCCAACTCAGCCACGACATCGGCGCCAATCGTACTGCGGCAGCACGCGGGGCGCTCGGCAAGAGCCCCGAGCCTTTGACGACGAAGCGGCAAGCAGCTCCGGAGGCAGCGTCACGACGGGCGATGTCCGCGTTCGGCAACAGCAACGGCAGCGTGAGCCAGGCGATGGCTGAGCCGTTCGAAGAGCTCGATGCCGAAGAGGATTTTCTCGACAACGAGACGACGCGAATTCACGACTACCCCGAGGCCGACGCGACGGTCGTCGCCGGTGCGAGCGCGGTGCCGTTCATTCCGGAGCGGCGCCCAACACCCGTGGTGCCGTCCCGAGGATCGGCATCACGCCTCGAAAGCGAAGTTCCCGACTTGTTCGGCCCGGACATGGCCGCATCGCTAGGTCCATCTCCGGGTCTCGAGGCTGCGCCCGGTGAGTTCCTCGATCCGAGCCTGCTCGACCCAGCGGTGCAAACCGTCCCGCCACCGGCCGGCCTGCCCAAGGGGATCGGCATCCCCGCCGAGGCATTCAGGCTTCCAACCGAGCCCGTCCCGGGAGGCTCGATCGCGGCAGCTAAGCACCCTGCCAAGGGCCGAATGCGGGGCTCTAGCTGGCTCTTCCTCGTGATCGTCCTCGCCGTAGTGGCGGGTGCAGGTGTGGCTGGCTGGAAGCTCGGGATCGTCGAGCAGTTGGAAGAGCTTGCGGCACCCTACATCGGCGACGAGATCGAAGTCTTCGGGGAAACACTCAAGGTTCCCCAGATGGTCGCGCAGAAACAGGGACAAGCCGATCCGGAAGCAGCCCAGCAGCCGGAAGCAACGGTCGAGGAGGCTCCAGCCGAGCCCGCCGAAGCCGCCGCTGATGCGCTCGCCAAGCTCGTCATCCGGTCACGACCGATGGGTGCTTTCGTGAGCGTGGACGACAAGCCGGCCGGGCGCACGCCGATCACACTGAAGTTCGAGCCAGGCACTCAGGTTTCGCTTTTGGCAAGAGCCCGCGGGTACCTACCAAAGGCTCAGCAGGTCACGGTGCAAGCGGGAAGCTCCACGGTGAGCCTCGCCCTTCCGACCCTCCCGTACTACGTCATGGTCGTCAGCGACCCACCCGGAGCGCGCGCGACTGCAGTCGGCGGCGGCGAGGTCACCACGCCCGGCGAGATGCGATTCAAATCGATGCTCAGCGCACGCACGATCACCGTTTCGAAGGACGGCTATCAAACCGCCTCGAAGAGCTTGAGTCGCCGAGATTTCCGCGAGGAATCCAGTCGCATGGTGACTTCGGTAACCGTGGAGCTTCAGCCGGAGGTCGCTCCGGCGCCGGTAGCCGAAGAGCCGGCGAACGAGGATCCCGAGCCGGTCGAAGCCGCACCCGCCGAGGCCGAGCCTACTCCCGAGCCAGTCGAAGCCGAGGCCGCAGAGGCGCCTGACAACACTACCGAAACGACCGCCGCCGACTCGCCTTAGGCTTTCGGTAGAACAAGCGGATGCAAACCAGCCCGGCTAGGAAGCCTCCGATGTGGGCAAACCAGGCCACCCCACCGCCACCTTCGGCGAGGATCCCGAGCGACAGGTAGCCGAGAACGAGCTGAAGGACGAACCATAGGACGATGAAGATCCCGGCGGGGACCTCGATGAAACGAATGAAGATGAAGATCGGCACCAGGGTGACGATGCGCGCGTGCGGAAACAGCATCAGGTATCCTGCAAGGACGCCCGAGATCGCTCCTGAGGCGCCGATCATCGGCACCATGCTGCTCGTGTCGACCAGCACTTGCGCAGCCGCCGCACCAAGGCCGCAAAGCGCATAAAAAACGAGAAATCGTCCGCGCCCGAGCACGTCTTCTACGTTGTCGCCGAAGACGTGGAGAAAGAGCATGTTGGAGCCGACGTGGAGCAGCCCGCCGTGCAAGAACATGCTGGTAAAGGGCGTCACCAAGCTCCCGAGCGCACCGCCTTCACTCCGCGAAAGCCCCCAGTCTCCGTGCACCATGACATCGGGGATGACCCCGAAGCGCATCACCAGCGTCTCGGCCTCGGGCGCGTCGAAAGCCAGGCTCCAGCCGAAGACGATCACGTTGATGACGATGAGACCCCACGTGACGATAGGGGTCCGCCGGGTGTGGTTATGGTCGCGAATCGGGATCACGATCGGGCGTTCTATAGCGCGCCGCCCACGCGGAGGCAGGGTCACGTGCTAGAGGACGCCCATGGATGCCGGTCATCTGCTTGGACCTACCGGCCCGTTGGCGCGCGGTGTTGCTGGTTATGAGCACCGTCCTGGACAGATTCGAATGGCGCGGGCGGTGCAAGAAGTGCTTTCGCACGATGGGGTCCTCCTCATCGAAGCCGGGACCGGTACCGGCAAGACCTGGGCGTACTTGATTCCGGCGGTGCTGAGCCAACGCAGGGTGCTGGTGTCGACCGGCACACGCGCGCTTCAAGACCAAATCATGGAAAAGGACCTTCCAGCCCTGAGGCGTCATCTCGATGTCGACATCGACGCCGCCTGTGTAAAAGGTCTCGCAAACTACGTCTGTCTTCGGCGATACAATGAGCTCTTACACAGCGCCGATGCTGCCAAACCCCGCTTGGCTCGGTCGCTGCCGACGCTGCGCACTTGGGTCGAAGCCACCGAAACCGGTGATCGGGCTACGCTTTCGTCGGTAGCCGAAGAAGACCCGATCTGGGCCAAGGTCGTGAGCGGCTCCGATACCCGCATCGGTGCGCGCTGCGACTACTACGAGGACTGCTTCGTCACCGGGGTACGGCGTCGCGCCGAAGAGGCTCAGCTAGTCGTGGTCAACCACCATTTGTTCTTTGCGGACCTCGCCTTGCGCGACACGGGGCATGCTTCGGTGCTTCCCGACTACGATGCCGTGATCTTCGACGAGGCTCATCAGATCGAGGACACCGCCACGTCGTTCTTCGGCTCTCGCTTGTCGACTGCGATGGTCGAGCGACTGGTGCGCGACGCTGGTGGGGCTCTCGTAGGCCGGGGCAAGCCCGGTCACGAGTCGAGGATGCTCGATGCGATCTTGGCGCAGACATCGAGCTTTTTCATGGCGCTACCGGGCGATGCCAATGGTGGTCGAGAACCCCTGCCGGCCGCCGACATCCCCGAAAAGGACCTCTTTGCCCTCGACAACGCGCTCGCCGAGCTCTCGGCGACCTGCCGAAACGCCCGACCGGTCAGGGAAAGCGTCCTTCAAGTCGCGCGACGTGCCGATAGGATGCGAGACGCGCTCGGTTCGCTCGAAGCTCCGGGCCAGGTGGGCTGGACGCAGGGCAGCGGACGAGCACGCTCGGTGGGGTCGAGCCCGATCGACGTGGCTCCTTTGTTGCGTGAGCGCCTCCACATTCGCGTGCCCTGCGTGGTGTTCACGAGCGCTACTCTGACCACCGGCGGGGACTTCAAGTTCTTGAAGCAGCGCCTCGGCATCGAAACCGAAGTCAGCGAAGAGGTCGTCGAATCCCCCTTTCGCTACGGAGAACAGGTCGCGCTCTACGCGCCTTCCCATCTTCCAGACCCGCGCTCCTCGGAGTACGTCGACGTGGCAGCCAAAGAAATCCTAGAGCTCATCCGACTCTCCGATGGAGGGGCATTCGTGTTGTGCACCTCGCTTCGCATGATGCGCCTCTTCGCCAAACGAGTCGGTGACGAGCTCGGCCACGAATGGTTCGTCCAAGGGGATGCGCCCAAGCAGACTTTGCTCGATCGTTTTCGTGACCTAGGCAACGCCGTGCTGTTCGCGACCGCGAGCTTTTGGGAGGGCGTCGACGTGCCAGGCTCGGCGCTTCGTTTGGTGATCATCGACAAGCTCCCATTCGAGGTGCCGAGTGACCCGATCGTGGCGGCTCGCTGCGAGCGTCTCGAGGAGGCGGGAGAGTCGTCGTTCATGCGATATCTCGTCCCAGCGGCCGCGTTGTCCCTGAAGCAGGGCTTCGGCCGCCTCATCCGAACGACCCGCGATCGGGGCGTCGTCGCGATTCTCGACTCGCGGATCCGGCGACGGGGCTATGGCAAAGTCTTTCTCAGGAGCCTACCCCCGGCGCGTGTTTGCGAGTCGATCGACGAAGTCGAGAAGCTCTTGATCTCCAATCGCGAAGAGCCCACGATATCGGCCCTATCCCCTCTCCCTAGGAGGTCCCCGTGACCCAAGTCGCCGTCGCCAAATACGGCTCAGCTGCCATCCCCGAGGCCGAGCATCGGATCGAACCGACTTCGAAGTCGAAGCTCGATGAGGCCCTCGCGATCCTACAGGACCACAAAAAGGAGTGGGCCGCCCTCGATATCGGCGAGCGTATCGATCTTCTCGAAGAGTTGCGCGACGGCGTCGTGAGGGTTGCCGAACGATGGATAGACGCCTCGGTCGAGGCCAAGGGACTCACCGCGGGTAGCGCGCAGGAAGGTGAGGAATGGCTCGCAGGCGTCTCGCTGGTCGTGCGAAACCTTTCGTTCTTGATCGACTCGCTACGCGATGTGTCCAAACACGGCGCACCCCAGCTTCCAAAAGACGCTTTCGCTCGGTCCGACGGGCAGGTGGTCGCGCCTGTGTTTCCAACCGACATCTGGGACACGCTTCTCTTCCAAGGGTTCACAGCGGAGATCTGGATGGACCCCGACGTCAGGCTGGATGACCTTCCGAATCACCAAGCCGCGTTCTACCGAGCGCCGTCTCACCAAGGCCGCGTCGCTCTCGTGCTCGGAGCGGGGAACGTGTCGTCGATCGGCCCGATGGACGCGCTCTACAAGCTATTCGTCGAGGGCGAGGTCGTCATTTTGAAGATGAACCCCGTCAACGAATACCTCGGCCCCATCATCGACGAGGCCTTCGCACCGCTCCGAGAGCGCGGGTACTTTCGTGTGGTTTACGGAGGCGCGGCCGAAGGGGAGTACCTCTGCCAGCATTCCCAGACGGAGGTCATTCACATCACCGGTTCGGACAAGACACACGATGCGATCGTATTCGGGGTTGGCGAGGAAGGCGCGCGGCGCAAGGCGAGTCGCGATCCCCGCAACACCAAGCCGATCACGAGCGAGCTTGGCAACGTGAGCCCGATCATCATCGTCCCGGGCCCTTGGTCGAAGGGCGACCTCAGTTTTCAGGCGCTGAATGTGGCCTCTTCTCTCATCAACAACGCCGGATTTAATTGCACGACCACACGGGTGATCATTCAACATGAGCAGTGGAGCCAAAGGGAGACGTTCCTCGGTGCCATCCGGGACGTACTTCAGCAGCAGCCCGACCGAAAGCCCTACTACCCGGGTGCGGAGGAGCGCCAGCAGGCATTCCTCAGGCAGCATCCGAACGCCGACCAGTTCGGCAGTAGCGGCCCTGGCAAAGTACCTTGGACGTTGATCCATCATCTGGACCCCGCCAAGACCGACGAGGTTTGCTTCACGACTGAAGCGTGGTGCGGGCTCACCGGCGAGGTGGCGCTATCCGCCGACTCGGTCGCCGACTACATCGACAAAGCGGTCGAGTTTGCCAACAACGACTGCTGGGGTACGTTGAACGCCTCGATCATAGTTCACCCGAAGTCCCTCAAGGACCCGGTGATCGCCGAGGCCGTCGAACGTGCGGTCGCCAATCTGAGATTTGGGAGCGTGGCGGTGAACCACTGGGCAGCCTTGGCGTACGGCCTGGTCACCCCCACGTGGGGCGCGTTCCCAGGTCACCCGCTCGAGGACATCGGGTCCGGCCAAGGGGTCGTCCACAACACTTACATGTTCGACAAGCCTCAGAAGGCCGTCGTCCGGGGGCCTTTCAAAGTGTTCCCGAAGCCCGCCTGGTTCGTGAACCACAAGACGTCGGCCGAGCTAGGGCGCAAGCTCACGTACTTTTACGCTGACCCCTCAATCACCCGCATCCCAAGCATTCTCGCTTCGGCGCTCAGAGGCTAGCGGTCACGCTCAGCCGTCTTTGCGGGAACCGACGAGCTCGTCGTAGCTCCGGCCTGGCGCAGCTTCGAGCGCGACGTCGAATCCAACGCGCTGCCATCCGGGCTCTTGAAGCTGCCCAAACGGATCCCGCGCGCCGTCAAATCCAGCGCGCTGGTCGACGACGTTTTCGTAGCCGATTTGCGTCAGCGCCTGCGCGGCTCGGAGTGATCGGCCGCCCATCTTGCAGCCCACGACGAGCTTCGCGTCCTTTGCAAACACCGTCGCTACCTCGGCGAGAAATCCGGCATTCGGGCGCATTCCGCCGGACGTCATGTGCGCGATCGGAATGTTGTAGGCGCCGGCAGGATGGCCCGCTTCGAATTCGGGGATCGAGCGCACGTCGAGGTAGACGTAGCCTTCGCTCTCCATCAGCGCCTTTGCCTCTTCGGGCGAAACTCTCTTCACGGACATGGTGAGGATCTAAGGCCACTGGGGCGGGGTTGCCACCGGGTTAACTGCGCGCGGCCTAGAGGAAGAGGCTCTCGAGGGTTTGTCGTTCCGGAATCATCGCCTCCAATCGAGCCCCAGCGACGTTCGAGATGCGGAGGATTTCGGCTACGGCCTCATTTCCGTCGGCTCGAAGCGTAATCCTCCCTTCCGCGTCTTCGATGACGGCTCCCTTCGAGCGCAGCGAGTCTTTCAACGCACGCGAAGCGCCGCTTAGTTGAATCTCGACCCGGCGCCTGGTTGACGCCAGCAAGTCGTGCACCTGACCTTCCGCGGTGATGCGTCCCTTCTGCATGATCACCACACGGTCGCATAGCATCTCGACGTCGCTCAGGATGTGGCTCGTGAACAGCAGGGTCTTTCCTCGGTTGCGCTGCTCGAGGAGCACGTCCCTCACTTGCTTGCGGCCGATCGGATCGAGCCCGCTCATCGGCTCATCCAGCACCAGGAGCTCCGGATCGTGCAACAGCGCTTGCGCCAGGCCGATCCGCTGCATCATGCCCTTCGAGAACTTTCCGATTGGGCGGTCGATCGCGTCCCGAAGGCCCACCTTGTCGATCATTTCTTCGGCCTGGCGGCTGCGCGCCTTCTTTGGAATTCCGATGAGGCGCCCACAAAGGTCGAGAAACTCCATCGGCTTGAGATATTGATAGACGTACGGGTTTTCGGGCATGTATCCGACGCGCTTCGTCGCTTCACGATCGGCGGCATCCCGTCCGAAGATGCGGATCTCACCCGTGGTTGGAAAGATCAGCCGCAAGATCGACTTGATCGTGGTGGTCTTGCCTGCGCCGTTTGGACCGAGGAGCCCGAAGATCTCACCGCGATTTACGCGGAAACTTGCACCGTTCACCGCTTCCACGCGTTTGCGAAAGAACCCGATGTGAAACACCTTCCGTAGGTCTTTGACCTCCAGAACGGTCTCGGCGTCACGCATCGAGTACCTCTCGAACGCATCGGATCACTTCTTGAACCTCCGCATTGCGCATCTGTGGGTAGAGCGGAAGCGCGACCCCGCGAGCGGCGATGTGCTCGGCAATTGGCAGTGACTCATCGTGTCCCGCGAAGCTGCCGAGCTGGTGAACCGCGTACGAAAGAAGGCCCGCTTCGACCCCGCGCGCCCGGAGCTCGTCTCGGAAGTCATCGCGGCTGTGCCCTTGGGGGAGGACGATGCCCAGGGTTTGATAGTTGGATTCGGCGCCCTCGGGTGTGGTTTGCAGATCGACGACGTCGCTCAGGGCGTCGCGATAGAGAGCCGCGATCTCGCGACGCCGTGCGACGATCTCATTGAGCCTTTGAAGTTGTGTGAGCCCGAGCGCCGCCGCAATCTCGGTCATCCGAAAGTTTCCCGCGGGGACGACGATCTCGGACGCGAGTTGCCCGTGGTTTCGGAGGACGCGAAGTCGCGAGGCGATGGCCTCGTCATCGGTAAGACACATCCCACCTTCGCCGGTCGTCAGAATCTTTCGTGGATGAAAGCTGAAACAGGAAATTACACCGAGGCTCCCGCAGGGGCCTTCGGAAAAGCGGCTGCCAATTGCACAGGCGGCGTCTTCGATGATCGGGAGGGCACCGAGAGCCTCACGGATTTCACGCGATCTCGACGGGTTGCCAAACTGATCGATCGCGATTGCCGCCTTCGCGTCGGTGGTCCTCGCCGCAGCAAATGCCTCACCCGTGCCGTTCCATTCGTGCGGGTCGACGTCGATGAATCGGACGCGCGCGCCCGCTAGTCTCGATGCGTGGGCGGGGCTCGGCCAGGTCAGCGCGGGGCAAATCACCTCGTCGCCCTGACCCACTCCGAGCACTTTGAGCGCGAGTTGAAGGGCCGCCGTGCCGCTCGATACCGCCACTCCGTGGCTTCTCCCGACCAACGCGGCGACAGCTTGTTCGAAACGCTCCACCAGAGGCCCCTGTGCCAACCGGCCAGATTCGAGAACGGCGGCGACAGCTCGCTGCTCATCCTCACCAATCCACGGTTTTGCCAGGCGAATCAAGGCGTTCACATCCTATCAGCTCGGGCCCCAACTCAACCAGATTGCGGCGGTCTAGCCCAGAGTTCACCCTCAGAGGATGGACCTACAGCGCCAGATCGAAGCGTTGGAGCGAGCCCTCGGGCGGCTTGGGATTCGCTTTCTCGAGGAGGAGCTCCCACAAGAGGCCCACATCGATGGAGGCCTATGCACCGTCGAAGGCGACCAGGTGCTCTACGTCTCGCCCGCTGCACCCCCGTGGCGCCGGGCCGAGGTGCTCCTCGATGCGCTTCGTCGGCTTCCACACCATGATATCTGGCTCCCACCCGAGATCCGCCAGCTCCTGAAGGACCAAAGTTTGGTCGACCGTCCGGTACGGCTGGTAGCCTCCGCCGAGGCATCCCGCAATTCGGGTGCCAGGGAGGGCGATCGTTGAGTGGTCTCGGTTTGATCCTTTCGGGAGGCGGCGCCCGTGGTGCATACGAGGTCGGCGTCCTCGACTACATCTTCAGCGAGTTTCTCGACGCTCAAGGGAACCCACCCAAAGTCGACCTGATCTCCGGCACTAGCGTTGGGGCGGTCAACGGTGCGTTCGTGGCGTCTCACATCGAGGATGTCCCGAATGCGATGAAGCACATGGTGGGGCTATGGACGGGGCTCGAGCTCGCCGACGTGTTGGGCTTCGGGCTACGGCAGGCTGCCGGCCTCTATCGAGTCCTGCTCGGAGGTACCGAGTCCCGCGGCGTGTTCGATCCAACCAACCTTTCTGCGATCGTGGGTCGGAACATCCGTTGGCGTAGGCTCCGGCGAAACATCCGCACCGGCGCGCTCCAGGCGCTGACCGTCAGCACGACGCACGTTGGGTCGGGGCAGCCGGTCATCTTCGTCGATGCTGCACCGGGCGTCGGAATCCCAGAGAGCTTGGGCCTCCACGCGCTCGTTCGAAGAGCGAAGATCGGCCAGCATCATGTATTGGCGTCTGCGGCGATCCCCCTCGTATTTCCGTCGGTGGAGATCGGTGACGAGATTCATTGCGATGGCGGCCTGCGCCTCAACACCCCGATGGGACCGTCCGTTCACCTCGGGATGAACCGCCTCTTGGTCGTCGGCCTTTCCACGCCTCACGTCGCCGGCCGGCGTGCCGTACGCGACGGACAGTACCCAGGCGCTCCCTTCATGCTCGGTAAAGTCCTGAACGCGTTCCTTCTCGATCACGTCAACGCCGACCTTCTCGAGGTGCAGCGCATCAACGACTTCTTGAAAGACGGGATTCGTGCGTATGGCCCCGAGTTTCTCGATCGCATCAACCAAGCTGCGAAAGCGCGCGGCGCCCTCGCGCCACGTCGTCTTTTGAGCTCCCTCGTGTTGCGTCCGAGCGTCGACATCGGACAGGTCGCCTCGGACTACCTCGCGTCCAATCGTGTTCGGTTCGGGAAGAGCCTGGGCCGTGCATTCATCAACGTGCTCGATGTGGGCGCTGGCGCCGACGCTGACTTGGCGAGCTATCTCCTGTTCGACGGCGGTTTCGCCCAGACCCTCGTCGAAATGGGGCGCCGCGACGCCCATGCACGCCGCTCGGAAATCGAGGCGTTCTTCTTTGAAGACCCCGAGGCGGCCCTATCCACAGGTAAGACTGTGGACACGCTGGCACGTTCGGACTCCAACCCCCCGGAATAGTAACGTGTTCAGCCTCGGTTCGTACTGTGGGTAAAGCGGGGACTCGTGACCTCTTGGTCAACTATATTGTAATATTTTACCCACACTATTCGGTGTGATAGGCTCCAAAAGTGGCTCAACCCAGCGTCGCGCACATTTCTGAGAACGCGACTCAGCTATCTCAACGTCTCGTTCAGAACATCGCGCAGGTGGTTCGAGGTAAAGAAGAAGTCATCAAGCTGGCAGTGGTCTCGCTTTTGGCTCGGGGGCACTTGCTGCTCGAGGACGTGCCTGGCGTTGGAAAGACGACCCTTGCACGTGCACTCGCAGCGTCGGTCGGCGTCTCATTCCGTCGACTACAATGCACCTCGGACTTGATGCCGACCGATGTGCTCGGTGGCAACGTTTTCAACCAGTCGCAGGGCACGTTCGAGTTTCGTCCTGGGCCGGTCTTCACCCAGGTGCTTCTGGCCGACGAAGTCAACCGCACGACCCCGAAGACGCAGAGCGCTCTTCTCGAGGCGATGGACGAGCGTCAAGTCTCGATCGACGGCGAAACCCACAACCTCGAGGAACCTTTCTTCGTGGTCGCGACTCAAAACCCGCAGGAGTTCTACGGCACCTATCCACTGCCCGAGTCCCAGCTGGATCGCTTTCTCGTGCGGCTCAGCATTGGCTACCCACCCCCTGGGGTCGAACGCGAGGTTCTCAATCGCCGTGGGGGTGACCCGGTGCAACAGCTCGAGCCCGTCATGACGGCGATGGAGCTCCGACATGTCCAGCAGGCGGTTGACGCCGTTCGCGTCGACGACTCCGTTCTGGACTATCTTCACCGAATCATCATTGCGACGCGAAACACACCGCTTCTAGCCGTCGGCGTATCGACCCGTGGCGCGCTCGGCTTTGAGCGGGCGGTGCGTGCACGAGCCCTCGTCGAAGGCCGTTCGTACGTGCTACCCGACGACGTCAAAGCTCTGGCGGGCCCAGTCTTGTCGCATAGGGTCAAGGTTAGCGGCGGCGTCGCGGGCACGGCGGTTCGTGACGACGCACAGAGAGTGATTCGCGAGCTACTCACCGTCGTGGCCGTCCCACTCTAATCGGTTCGCCCCATGCGCATCTTTCGACGAAGGCTGGGCAGAAGAAAGTTTCGACTGACGCGCGAGGGCCGCGCGTTCCTGTTCGTCACCATCGGTGTGGGGCTCGCGGCAGTGAATACCGCGAACAACCTACTCTACTTGGTGCTCGGTCTTCTCTTGAGCTTGCTCCTCGTCAGCGGAGTTTTGAGCGATCTCGCCCTTTGGAGGCTTCGGATGCAGCGAAAGCTTCCGGCCAAGATGTTTGCCGGAAAGCGTGCGCTCATCGAGATGACTGCCCGTAACGACAAGCGCTGGCTCGCGAGCATTTCGGTCGAAGCAGTCGACGAGCTCGATGGAGTTGAAACCCAGCCCGCGCGCTTTCTGCGCGTTCCCCCAGGGGAGTCAGTCAGCGCCACCTACGGCTTTGAGGCGCCTACGCGAGGGCTCGTCGAGCTCGGCGCCGTGCGTGTCGTCACTCGCTATCCTTTCGGTCTCATAGAGAAGGGATATACGATCTATCTGCCAGACGAAATCGTCGTTTTCCCAAAGCTCCTCGATCACGCTCCCTCACCTCCCTTTGAGCAGATGCCGGGCGATGCGGCGCCCATGCACCGCACTGGCCGCGGTAGCGAGTTCGCCGGAAGCGTTCGGTACTACCGTGATGGCGACGAAGCCCGTGAAATCCACTGGAAACGCACCGCTACCCGGGGTGAGCTAGTCGTCCGTGAGCGCGACCAGGACTTGAGCTTGTTCGTGACCTTGTTCGTAGACAACGTTCGACCAAGCGACGCCGGAAACCTGGAAGCCTGGAGCGAGCAATTCGAGCAATCGATCTCCGAGGTGGCCACTGCCGCGTTCGCATATCTCAACCAAGGGGTCTCGGTGCAAGTCCGGTCGAGCGACCACGCATCGCCGCTCGTTTTGGGCGGAGCGCCTCCCGATCCGATTTGGCATTTTCTCGCAATGCTGCGTCCTGCGCGCGCTGGCTCGCCACCCGAGACTGGAAAGAGTCGGGCCGCATGAAGTTTGGGTTCGCACACAAGATCGTCACCTACCTGTTTGCAGGGCTCGGCCTCGTTGCCCTGATGCTCGGCACTACTTTTGGTCCCTTCGAAGTCGCGCTCGTGGTCGTGGCTTTCGGAGCGAGCTGGTTTGCTGAGCGTCCCTTGTTGGACAAGCCCGGCTACACTCGTTTTTGGAGTGTCGCCTCGGTGGTCGTCCTCCTCTTACAGGTCGCGCGGACCGTAGGCGGTGAAGCCGTCCTGACGGTCGGGGTCCAATACGCCGCTTTTCTACAGCTCTCACGCCTCGCACACCGAAAGACCGCGGCCGATTTTCAACAGATTGCGATCCTTGGATTCTTGCATCTGATCGCGGGCACGGTCATGTCGGCCGGTCTCGACTACGCGGTTATCTTCTTCGGCTTCGTGATCGTGATGCCTTGGATGCTCGCTTTCACCCACTTGCGCCGCGAGCTCGAGGTTCAATACGGTGCGGGCACCCCGATGCTACAAGCCGAGCTTGAAAGCCGAGAGCTCGCAACGCCTGCCTTCTTTGGAGGGACGACCCTGCTAGCGGTTCCGCTCTTCATCCTCACCGCAGCGATGTTCTTTGCGTTTCCGCGCGTCGGTTTTGGGCTGCTCTCGAATCTGGGAGCGCGCGTCCAATCGGTTGCCGGCTTCGGTGATGATGTGGAGCTCGGCGGTTTCGGAACGATTCGAGACGACCCGACCGTGATCATGCGAGTGAAGATGGGCGAGATGCCACGTCAGCCTCCGCAATCGATCGGTTTGCGACTTCGTGGAACCTCCTTCGATCGTTACCGAGAGGGTCGCTGGTCACGCACTCAGATCGCCGGGACAGACGTGCAGCGCCTCCAGGATGAGTACGTCGTGCATCGACCTCCGAAGGTCGACGACGAGCGCTACGAGATCATTCTCGACCCGATGGAGGAGGCGGTCCTCTTCATCCCCGAGGGCACCGTGGCCTTGCAGGTGCCACCGGTCGTTCGCGCGGGTCGCAATCGGTACCGAAAAATCGTCCATGCCCCGGGCCTGGACCTTCGGTATCGCGAGCACTTCGACGCGCCGCTCACGTACCAGGCCTTTGCAAGTCCTTCGGAGCGTGCCTTTCCAGAGCGCATCCCCCAGAAGCTCCAAGTACGCTATCTCGAGGTTCCCGATGGTTACGAGCGGATCTCCGCGCTCGCGCAGTCGATCGCCGGTAATCTCACGAGACCGATCGACAAAGCCCAGCGAATCGAAGGGTTCTTGCGGGGTGGCGGTGGGTATCGCTATTCGCTCGAGCAGCCAAACACCGAAGGGAGAGATCCCCTTCACGTATTCTTGTTCGAGGCCAAGGCCGGCCATTGTGAATATTTCTCGACCGCCATGGCCATCATGATGCGAGCCCTCGGGTTGCCTGCTCGAAACGTCACCGGTTTTCTCGGCGCAGACTACAACCCATACGGAGGCTATTACGCCGTCCGCAACGGCAATGCGCATAGTTGGGTCGAGGTCTTGATCGACGGCAAGTGGGTCACCTTCGATCCCACCCCGGCCTCCCGGCAGGTCTCAATCGTCCCCTCCGGGATGGCGGTGAAGCTTCGTCAAATGATGGATGCCCTTCGTGTACGTTGGGCCGAGTACGTCGTCGAGTTCAACATCCGGGATCAGGCCCGTGCTCTCCGTGGTTTCGCCGCCTGGTATCAGTCGCTCCGCGGCGACCGTCGAGCCGCGAGATTGAGCACCGAAACATCGGATCAGGGCCACGGCGGCTTTCATGTCCCCCTGCGTCCAGACTGGCGGTGGTTCGTCGCGATCATGAGCATTTTTGGCGTCGGAGTGCTCTTGGTTCGCTGGAATCAAAAACGAAGGCGCCAAACGCGCGCCGGCCGCCAGTTGGATCCCGATCGAGATCGTGCGGTGCGGCTCTATCTCGCACTCGAAGACAGCCTTCGGCGCACAGGCCAGGCGCGACCGCCCGATGTCACGCCCGCCGAGCATGCCGAGAAGCTGCGGCGCTCCGGCTTCCCGGCGTTTGACGAGGTGAGTGAGGTCACCCACGCGTACCTCGCGACGCGCTTCGGCGAAAAGCGAATGTCTCCGCACGACTATCACCGGCTTCGCCACGTGAGCCGGAGCATTCGCGCCAAGGCGAAGACCCAACCTATTGCGTGAAGAACCAACCGGCGGCGACTCCGGCCGCGCCCAACAAGACGAGCGCGAGCACGAGCGCCACGACTTTCGATTTACTCGGTTTCATGGCCGGCGCCTGCCCCTGCGCGCCGACGGCGGCCCCTCGCGCCCCGTTCCTTTCGTCGGCTACGGGTGGTCGAAACGTCTTGACCGGTTCGGCAGCTACTCTCTTTTGCCGCGGTGGCGGGTTGAGCGAGGGCCCCATCGCTCCTGCCCGGGTGCTCGCGACGCCGATTGCGTCGCTCTTGCCCGTTGCCTCCAACCAGCCCATCGTCGCTCCCGCCGGCGCGCTGTCGCGTACGTTTTCGATTGCGCTTTCGACATCGAGGTCACCTTCGAACCACTGACTCGGGTCGACGAAGTCCGACGCATCGAGCGGGTTAGCGCCTGGATCATTTGGTCTCGACCCGAAGGACGCTTCGTCGATAGGAGTCTCGGCCGGACTGTCGAGCGAAGTGAAGCGCGCCAACTCTTCTTGAATCATGTTGTCGATCATCATCGGCCGCGGAGGCACCGACTTTTGGCGCTCCAGAGTCGCTTTGACCAGGTTCGCGATGTCGTAGGACGTCACCTTCATCTGGTGGTGAAACAGGTACACTGCCAGCGCGTCGCCGAACTCGCGTGCGGACTCGTAGCGTTGCTCGGGGTCGCGCGCGAGTGATTTCAACAGGATTTTTTCGAACTCGGGCTCGACCTCCGGGTGGTCGCCGACGAGCGACGGCACCTGCGCATTCGACACCGCCTGTACCGTTTCGTAGTCGGTGTCTCCGAGAAAGAGACGTCGACCCCCGAGCATTTCCCAGATGCAGACTCCGAGCGCGAAGACGTCGGCGCGCTCGGTGACGTCTTGGCCCGTCGCAGCTTCGGGCGAGAGGTAGCTGAACTTACCCTTGACGACACCAGGGTCGGTTCGCTCCAGCTGCGTCCGCGCCTTGGCGAGGCCGAAGTCGGTCACCTTCACTTCTCCACGCCGGCTGATCAGAATGTTTGGGGGCGACACGTCGCGATGCACGAGCTCGAGTGGATTTCCCTCGTCGTCTCTGAGCTCGTGCGCGTAGCTCAGCCCGCGGCAAGCCTCCATCGCGATGTGGATCACGTCTTTCAACGGGAACGGCTCGCGCTTGAGCCGCAGTGTCTCCATGATTTTCTTGAGATTCGTCCCGTCGACGAACTCCATGACGATGAAATAGCTGTTGTCGGACGACCCGATGTCGAAAACGCTGACGATGTTCGCGTGCGAGAGCCGGGCCCCCAAGCGCGCCTCGTCCAAGAACATTCCGATGAAATTCGTGTGCGATGCGAGGTGCGGCAAAACGCGCTTGATCGCGACGCGTTTCTTGAAGCCTTGAACGCTGGTGGCTTCCGCGAGGAAAACCTCGGCCATGCCCCCTGACTCAAGCTTCTCGATCAGGCGGTATCTCTGATCGGTCATTCTCGCCCGTATGCCTTCCCTAGAGGCGTCATCCCATTGTCGATTGTGGGGGCTATCAGCGTCAAGACACGGATGTCATTGACAGGCCCGCTCTGCGGCGCTTGACTGCTGCCGTGCCACGATCGCGGAAGCCCCTCCGAATCGCTCCGTCCGTCCTTTCGGCGGATTTTGGCCGTCTTGCGGCTGAAGTCCAGGCTGTCGAGGCAGCTGGGGCCGACTGGATCCACGTCGATGTCATGGACGGCCGCTTTGTCCCCAACATCACCATCGGACCGCTCGTGGTGAAGGCCATCCGAACCGCCACCAAGCGTGTGGTCGACGTGCACTTGATGATCGTCGAGCCCGAGAAATATGTTCAGTCGTTCGCCGCTGCGGGCGCAGATGTGATCACTGTCCATGCCGAAGCTTGTACGCACCTCCATCGGACGATACAGCAGATCCGGTCCCTCGGAAAAAGAGCCGGAGTTTCCCTGAACCCCCATACCCCTCCCGATGATCTACGCTACGTCCTACCCGACGTCGACCTCATCCTCGTGATGAGCGTAAATCCAGGCTTTGGCGGACAGAGCTTCATCCCCTCTACGAACGCGAAGCTCGCACTGCTCCGCGACATGATCGACGACTCCGGGCTCGATATCGACCTTCAGGTCGATGGGGGTGTGAAGCCAGGCGTGGCGCGTTCGGTGGTCGAAGCCGGAGCAGACGTGTTGGTCGCTGGAAGCGCGATCTTCGGCACCGATGACTACGCGGGTGCGATCGACGCGCTCCGAAAGGATGCCGAGTGAGCGAGGACCCGGCGCTCACGACCATTTTTGTCGATCGCAGGGCGACCAAGCGCAAGCTACGCAAGAGCAGATTGGTCGTCGTCGAGGGACCCGAATCGGGACGTCGGCTCGAGATCGCAAGCGAGCGGGTGACCATAGGTCGAAGCTTGATCTGCGACTTGGTGTTGACCGACACCTCGGTGAGCGGGACCCACTGCGAAATCGTGGCCAGCGAGGCCGGCTTCCTGCTGCGTGACCTCGGATCGAGCAGCGGGACCTCGGTCGAGGGTGTGCGGGTTCGCGAGGCTTGGCTCGAGCCAGGGGCTGCGTTGAAGCTCGGCAAGACCGTGGTCAGGTTCGAGGTTGGCTCGGGTACGATCGAGATCGACCTCAGCCGCCAAGAACAGTTCTTCGAGCTGATCGGACACAGCGTGCGGATGCGCGAGATTTTCGCCGTCCTCGAAAAGGTTGCTGCTGCAGATCTGACTGTCCTGATTCGAGGTGAGACTGGCACTGGCAAGGAGCTGGTCGCCCGCGCCATCCACCGTGCCTCCAAACGTGCCCAGCGGCCTTTGGTCGTCCAGGATTGCAGCGCGATCGCCGCGAACCTGATCGAGAGCACGTTGTTCGGACACGAGCGAGGCTCTTTCACCGGCGCGGCCGATCGTCGACGAGGTTGTTTCGAACATGCCGATGGCGGCACCTTGTTCCTGGACGAGATCGGCGAGCTCGACATCAGCTTACAACCGAAGCTCTTGCGTGTACTCGAAACACACGAGGTGCAGCGTGTCGGGGGCTCGCGCACCATTCCGGTTGATGTTCGAGTCGTCGCCGCGACCAACCGCGATTTGCGCCAGATGGTGAACGAGGGCAGCTTCCGCGAAGACCTCTACTATCGTTTGAGCGTCGTTCATGTGGACTTGCCACCGCTTCGGGAGCGCCCCGAGGACATTCCTACGCTCGTCCAGCAGTTCCTCGAAGAGTCGACCAAGAGGGGCGCTCATCCTGAGGGCGCACGATTCACGATCAGCAACGATGCCATGATGAAGCTTCAAGCGTATCCGTGGCCGGGCAATGTCCGTGAGCTCAAGAACACGATCGAGCGCGCGGTTTCCCTGGCCGATGCCACCGAGCTCGGCATGCAAGACCTGATGCCGGCATCTCAGAAGACCCCGCCCGTCTTTCTTCCGGGTGGCACCGCCGAGCAGTTCGTCGAGAACGAGACGCCCTTCAAGGATGCCAAGCAAAAGGTCGTCGATGCCTTTGAGGTGCAATACATCAAGGCACTACTCGACAAGCACGGCGACAACATCAGCCGCAGCGCGCGGGCGGCAGGTTTGACCCGATACCACCTTCGCGAGCTTGCAAAGCGATATGGCCTTCGCGGCGAAACGGGCGGTCATTCCGACGAAGATTGATGCTTCCCGGGTCGTGATGCCATATTGAGAGTGATGGGTGGGATCGCAATTGCATGCGTGCTCGCGGCGATCATGTCGTCGCCCACCCCTGCCGCCGCCCAGACCGCGGTCCCAGCCCCCTCATGGGCCAGGTCGATCGAAGTGGTCAACGACGGCGCTCCCGTGATGCTCGCACCGAGCCCAGACGCCCGCCGCCGCGGCACGATCGGTGCCGGCACACGACTTTCATTCTCCCGTCGCGTCTTCGGCAAGGGGTGTTCGACCGGAGTTTGGTACGAGACCGCCGACAGTCTCTTCATTTGCGAGGAGCACGTCAGGGCGTCCACCGCCACGCCGGGTCCCAAAGTCGAGCCGTCGACCGACGGGGGGCGCCTGCCGCAGCGCTATGCGTTCATCCGCGTCGACGGAACGCGCGCCTATGCCCACCCTAGCGACTACTTCGCGAACGACTACATCGAGGCATTTGGCCGAGGATTCGGGATCGTTGTCACCGGCGAGCAAGTATATGGGGGCGTCGAGTTCGTGCGGACGCGTCGTCACCTCTGGGTGGAGCGAGCGTCGGTGCGCTTCGTCGACGGAAGCCCGTTCAGGGGCGTGGCTCTGGAACCCGGTGCGCCGCTCGACGTGGCCTGGGTGTCTCGTCGCCCATCGAAGGTTTACGACAAACCGCACGGTCGCGTCGAACGCCGCCTCGAACGCCATGTGCCCATTCGGATCGACACCACCAAAGGCGCCTGGACGAAGCTCCGTGAGGGTGGCTGGATGAGAACCGCGGACCTCGCCCGGGCGCAAGTCGTCCCGCCGCCCGAGGGTGTTGGCCCGAACGACCGGTGGATCGATGTCGATGTCGCCCAACAAGTTCTGGTGGCCTACGAGGGTCCAACGCCGAGGTTCGCGACTCTGGTTTCCTCGGGGAAGGACCGCAAAGCCTCCGAGACACCACTCGGGGTCTTCGAGCTTTGGGTCAAGCTCGACTACACGGACATGGACGACATCGAGCGGACCGACCTCTCCAGGAACTACTCGATTCAGGACGTCCCTTGGGTCCAGTTCTTCAAGGGCTCCTACGGCTTTCACGCGGCCTTTTGGCATGACGACTTCGGTCGACGCCGAAGCCACGGCTGCATCAACCTCTCCCCCGCCGACGCGCGCTACCTCTTCCAGTTCACCGAGCCCGTGCTCCCCGCCGGCTGGAACGCGATTCTGTCCATCCCCGAAGATCGGCCGACCGTGGTGCAGGTGCGTTGAGGCTCTACCTCAACCGTTGACTCGGACCGGGCATGCCGTGCGCCGCAGTCCGGTTCACCGGTGAACCTCGCGCCTAGCGTTTGACGGGATGCGGCTCTACAACTGGCCCTCAGTGACCGTCCGTTTCTACAAGTACGAAGGGCTCGGGAACGACTTCCTGATCATCGAGCGGGAGGATTTGGGGGACGTACAGTTGACGACCAAGCAGGCGATCGCGCTTTGCGATCGTCATCTCGGGATTGGGGCTGACGGTGTGTTGGTGCTCGACGTGAGCGCGCCGTCGATGCATGTCATCAATTCCGACGGATCGGTGCCCGAAATGTGCGGAAACGGCATCCGCTGTGCGGCGCTTCATCTCGCGCGTCGCGCCGAGCGACAGAACCTCGAAGTCGACATCGACACCGTAGCCGGTCCACAGCCCTGTCGCGTCGAGAGCCATGGACGCACCGGGTCGGTCACCGTGCAGATGAGGGGCGCGTCACTCTCGCCTGGCGACATCGGGTTGCGAAGCGAAGCGCCTTGGCTCGACGAGCCGCTCCGAGTGGCGAACCACGACCTTCACGTCACGGCGGTCTCGATGGGCAATCCGCACGCGGTGACCTTCGACGATGTCGGAGAAGCTCGCTTCGAGCTTGGCGACGCGCTCCAGCATGACCCGCGCTTCTCAAACGGCGTCAATGTAGGCTTCGTCTCGGAGCGTGAAGGCAACGCAATGCGCCTCGATGTCCTCGAGCGTGGTGCGGGTTGGACCCAAGCTTGCGGAACGGGTGCCGCTGCCGCTGCGGTCGCCGCAGTGGAGACGGGGCGTACCAAACGAGGTGCGCCGCTGAGCATTCGGTTGCCCGGTGGCGCGCTGACGATCACCTCGCGTGAGATCGGTCAACCGGTGCAAATGGAGGGCCCGGCGCGCTTCGTATTTCAGGGTGAAGTCGAGATCTAGCGTCGATTGCACTATCGGCGACATGCGTTACCTTACGCCGATGTCGCGTAGCTTATTTTTCGCCTTGTCGGCCTTCGTTGTCACTTTGATTGCGCTCGGATGCGGAGGCGACTCTGGAGGACCTGGACCAGACGTGCTCGGCCGGTGCGCCGAGTTCGACGAGCTTCGCCAGCCCTTCTTCGGCGACACTCACATTCATACCGTGCTCTCCCTCGACGCGAACCTTCAGGGCACGCGCCCAGGGCCGATGGAGGCGTATGCATTCGCGAAGGGCACGCCGATCGGCGTTCAACCTTATGACGCAGACGGCAATCCCCTGCGGACGGCCACGCCCGATCCCGATCGCCGGCTCGATTTCGTGATGCTGAGCGATCACGCGGAGTATTTGGGGACCATCGCGGTGTGCAACGATCCCAACTCGCCCGCCTACGACCGGCCCGCCGATCCGGACGCTAGGCCCGACGACGTCGGCTGCATCGAATACCGAACCACGAACCCAGCTGAGATCACCGCCGTCTTTCGCCGACTCAATGCGCTGACCGCCCTCGCCCCCGACGACACCCGCTACCCGGCGCTCTGCGGCGATTCTGGCACCGAATGTATCGAGGCGGGCATCGACGTTTGGGCTCAGGTGCAAGACGCTGCAGAAGCCGCCTACGACCGCTCCGACAGTTGCGATTTCACCTCTTTCGTCGGCTATGAGTGGAGCGCCGGGCCATTGACCGCGAACCTTCATCGCAACGTCATGTTCCGCAACGACGTCGTGCCCGAGCTCCCGATCAGTTATTTCGACGAGCCCTATGTCGAGGACTTGTGGGCCGGGTTGCGCGACGAATGCATCGACACCGACACGGGCTGCGATGCGCTCGCCATTCCACACAACTCGAACCTGGCGGCCGGCACCTTCTTCGAAAGGCCCGACAAGAACGGAAACCCCTTCGATGCGAGCTACGCTCAACTTCGGCACGACCTCGAGCCGGTGATCGAGATCTTTCAGCACAAGGGCGCCTCGGAGTGCCTTCCGGGCCAAGCGATTTCCGACGAGCTTTGTGGCTTCGAAATCCTCCCTTATGCGAACCTCGCCAACGTCAACCTGCAGGACCTGCAGCTATTCGGCGACGCCGATCCCCGCGATTTCGTTCGTGGGGCCTTGGGTGAGGGCATGAAGCTCGAGCTCGAGCTCGGAGTGAACCCATTTCAACACGGCATCATCTCCTCGACCGACACGCACATCGCTGCGCCTGGCTACGACAACGAAAAGACATTCCTTGGTCACGGCGGTGCCGGCCAGCCCAATCGCGAACTTCCTGCTCCTGAGGGTTTCCCGGACGTCCAATACCTCAACCCGGGTGGCCCGGCGGGGGTTTGGGCCGAGGAGAACTCACGCAATGCCATCTTCGAAGCGTTCCGCCGAAGAGAGGTGTTTGGCACGAGCGGGCCGCGCATCGTGCCGCGCGTCTTTGGCGGTTGGGATTTGCCTACGGACCTTTGTGACTCCCCAGAGCTCTCGCGAATCGGTTATGAGCAAGGCGTGCCAATGGGAGGCGAGCTCAGCGATCCCCCTGACGGGTCCATGCCGAAGTTCCTCGTCTCGGCCAAGCAGGATCCGATGAGCGCGCCGCTTCAGCGCATTCAGATCATCAAGGGCTGGCTCGAGGGAGGGGATTATCGGGTTCAGGTCTTCGACTACGTCGCCGGCGACCCGAACAACACCGCCAGCGTCGACCTCGCGACCTGCGAGCCGCAGGGCACCGGTGCCGCAGACCTGTGTACAGTTTGGGAAGACGAGAGCTTCGACCCCACGCAGCCCGCTTACTACTACGTACGCGTGATCGAGAACCCGACCTGCCGGTGGACCGCCCAGCAGTGCGTCGACGCCAACTACGACTGCGACAACCCAACGACCCAGTTCGACTTCGATTGCTGTGACCCGACGGCCGGTCTCAACGTAGCCTTCTGTGACGATGTCGCAGCAGGGCTCACGGGAGGCGAGGCGGCGTGCTGTCGGACGGACAACCCAACCTCCTCGACAAGCGTTTCGTTTTGCAATGACGTCGCGGGGACCTTGCCGCCCGCCGACGGACAGTGCTGCCGGCCACGCCTCGAGGGCGCGATCCAAGAGCGCGCCTGGACCTCGCCGATTTGGTATCAACCCCCTAGTTGATGCTCCGTCCACTCCTTCATTTTTTTCTGATCGGCGCGCTGCTGTTCGCCGGCAAAATCGTCTTCGAGAGTCGTGATGGGGACCCGCCCGAGATCACCGTTCGGATGCCCGCCGATTCTACCGAGGCTCAGGTCGAAAAGGAGATCCGAAATCAGATCCTCCTCAACGAGGCGCGGCGTTACGGGTGGTACCGCACAGACCCAATCGTATTCACTCACCTCGTTCGCAACATGCGATTCATCGAGCCGGACACCGGCGACGACGACCTCACGCTTTTCAAGCGCGCCCTGCAGATGAACATGCAGGAGCATGACCCGGTCGTACGCGCGCGGCTGCTCTACCGCGCACGCGAAGCCCTGACGTATGTGCCCGAAGACCGAATGCCTACCCGAGAGGAGCTCGAAGAGCACCGCGCCGCCCATGAAGACCGGTTCGAACGCGAGGGAAAGGTGCGCTTCGAGCACGTGTTCTTGAGCGGCACCAAACGCGGAGAAGCCCTGGCTTCGGACGCGGTTGCGATGAGCGCGCAGCTAGAAGCCCTCGGCAACGCGGCTCCGACGGGGCGCGGCGATCCGCTTCCCGGCCTCCGCGCCGTGCAATCGTCGACGGTTTCGCAGATTAGAGCGAGCTATGGAGAAGAGCTCGCCGGGGTCATCGATGAGGGCGTGGTCGGATCGTGGCGCGGCCCTGTTCCTTCGGTTTATGGAGTCCACTTCGTTCGCGTGCTCGAAAAAGAGCCATCCTCGGTCCCGGCGTTGACGATCATCGAGGCCGAGGTCCGCGCCGATCTGCTCTCGGAGATCAAGGAAGAGCTCAGCAAAGAGCGGATGGAAGCGCTTCGAAACGCCTACGTCGTCCACGTCGAGAGGATCCCTTGATGCGACGCGCCTTACTTTTGATCGCCGTCGCCGCGTTCTTCGTCGTGGGGCTCGGACAAGCGTCGGCCCATCCCCTTGCTCCCGCAGTGCTTTCATTCACGCCAGGCCCTGACGAAGGGATGATAACCATGACGTGGCGCGCGCCCGTCAAACGACCGAAGGGCCAAGCCCTCGAGCCCCGCGTTCCCGAAGGTTGCCAGCCGCTCGGACCCACCGAGCGTCGGCTCACCGAGAACAACACCGCCTTCATCGATACGACGCTCCTGCGTTGCGACCCACCCGATCTCGTCGGCTCCATGATTGGCGTCGATGGCCTCTCCGACTCGACCGTGAACGTCGTCGTGCGCATCGGCAGGCCTGACGGATCCGTCGATCACTCGATCATCGATGCGCGGGCGCCATCGCTCACCATCGTCGCGCCGGAAGATGAGACCCATTCGTTCTATGACTATCTGACGCTCGGCATCGCGCACTTGGTGACGGGTTGGGACCACATGACGTTCGTCATCGGTCTTCTCATACTCTTTGGGTGGCATCGTCGGTTGATCGCCGCCGTCACCGCGTTCACCCTAGGGCACAGCCTCACGCTCGCGCTCTCGATTCTCGGTATCTTGACCGTGCCCCAGGCGTGGGTGGAAGCCCTGATCGCCATGACGATCGTCGTGCTCGCGCTCGAGATTCAATCCGGCGAGCACGGACCGGTCTGGAAACACCCGTGGTCGCTGCCCGCAGCCCTCGGCCTGCTTCACGGCCTCGGATTCGCCTCGGTGCTGTTCGATGCGGGCCTTCCCGCCGACGAGATTCCTCTCGCTCTCTTCGGCTTCAATCTCGGGCTCGAGGTTGGGCAGTTGGGCATTATCGCCGCCGCGTGGTTGGTCTACAGGGCCTTCCGCGGGGCCATGCCGACGGCGTGGCGCGATGATCGCACCATCCCTGCATACGCGATCGGCTCCCTCGCCGCGTTTTGGGTGATCGAACGTGCGCTTGCTGCCTTCGGGATCCTATAGTCGGTTGGTCCCGCCCCACCGTCCCCCACACGAGCGCCTAGCCGGCTTCCATCTGGTCGGGGTCGACTTCGCCGAAGGCGCCGGCGGCGACGCGCTCCGAAACGCTTCGCTCCTTGGCGGCGGATAGATAGCCGCGGAGCTCAGCTGCGGCTTTGTTCTTGTCGAAAGGCGCGGTGTCCGGCTGAGCACTCTCGAGCTCTTCGAGGGCGATGTCTAGATGCTCGAGAAACAACACACATTCCCGAGCAGCCAAGTTGAGACTCGGCCCGCCGATTGCATCGTGCGCCGCGAGGTCGCTCACCGCCCTGGCAAGTGGACCACGACGCGCGTAGTCCGTCCCGCGAACGAGCTGCGGCCCGAACACACGGTAGTGCCTGACGAATTCACGGACGAAATCGACGTTGCCGACATCGCCCCAGTAGTCTGCACCCACCGACGCCACCGAAGCCTTGGCCACGAACGCTCGGAGAATGAACCGGAACGCCCAGATGTCTTGGTGCAGGTTTTGCTCGAGCCGTTCCGCCTGGCGGTCCGGCGGCCCAGGCCGCGTGATCCTGCGAAGCTCTTTGGCGGCCTCTTTGGCCGAGGCTCGCAGCTCACGAATGCCATTACGCAGTCGTTCGCCCTCGAGAGCCACGCTGCCTTCGACGTCTAGCTCGGGCAACGGCCGATCGAGTGCCGTTCGCGCCCTACCGTGAATCCGCATGGCAAGGGCCTCGACCGATTCGCGGAGCTCCTGGAGCTCTCGCGAGGTTTGGGTGATTCCGGCGCGCGCGCCCGTGATGTGGTGTGCGCCGAGCGACAGAAGCCTCGCCTCGAACTCATCCGCGAGCGTCTCGACCCCCTGCACCAAGAGAAACCGAGTCAGCGTGCGAAGCTCGCGCCGAACCGATGCCGCCACGATGTGTGCAAGATAAATCCCATCGTCTTCTTGAATCTGGCGATCGGCGATCCCCAAGAATCGATGACTCCGCACCAACGCCAAGAAAGCGATCAAGGTCGTCATCTTTGCCGCGTCGTTCTTCCAACTTTCGAGGGTGGGGCTCAGACTCTCGGCGCGCACCAGCTCCCTCACGTTGGCGAACTCGAGCGGCTCCGGCGGCCGAAAAAAAACGTTTCGCGACAGGTCTCGGAGGAACAGATCACAGCTCGCTTGAAACGAGGCCGCGTCGACCATGGGAAGCTCGAGCAATCGTTGGCTCACACGGACGCCATCGGTCAAGGAGCGCTCGAGCGCGATCAAAGAGGCCTCGGGCTCGGACGCGTCTGCGCCCACCGGGTGACCCTGTGGGCCAGAACGGTCCGGTCGCAGCCGACCCGCGAGGTCGAGCGCCCAGTTGAAGGCCACGTTCACGGCGTGAAGGTGCGGCCGAAAGTCCGACACCGGAACCGAGAGCGGGTGATTCTCCAGATGACGAAACGCCACGAGCCCAGAGAGCGCCGCTTGAAGCGGTAACAGCACGTCGCCGCGCTGCTCGCTGCTCAGGGTCTCTCGCCAGCGCCCCCAGCGCTCGGCATCGTCGGGGGCCCACCGCTCTGCCGAGGCAAGAAGGCCCTCGCCGGCCCGCTGAAAGCCGCTTTGCATGGGAACCGGATGACTCTACCAGCGTCCCACGCCAAAGCGCAGATCTTATTCACCCCTCAAAACAGGCCTGGTTGGCGCTCGGTGGGCTGTTCTCTACCGAGGTGCTCGAACGCATGCCGAGTCGCGACCCGGCCCCGAGCCGTGCGCGCCAAGAGGCCCTTTTGCAGGAGGTAGGGCTCGTAGACGTCTTCGAGCGTATCTCGCGGCTCGCTCAATGCGGCGGCTAGGGTTTCGATGCCGACGGGCCCCCCGTCGTAGTGGTCGATGATGATCGTGAGGTAACGTCGATCCATCTGGTCGAGCCCCGCCTCGTCGACTTCGAGCCGCAGCAGCGCTTCGTGGGCCGTCTTCCCATCGAGAGTGCCGTCCGATAGCACGTCGGCGAAGTCACGTGCCCGCCTCAAGAGTCGGTTGGCGATACGGGGTGTCCCCCGCGAACGTCGTGCCAGCTCCTGCGCAGCTTCGTCCGTAATCGAAAGCCCGAGGAGGCGTGCGCTCCGTTCGACGATCGCCCGAAGGGCGTCGACCGGATAATAGTCCATCCGCGCCACGTACCCGAAGCGAGACCGCATCGGATTCGTTAGGAGCCCCGTCCGTGTAGTCGCCCCGATGAGCGTGAAAGGCTGCAACGGTAGCTGCAGGGTTTGGGCGTACGGCCCGTCGCCGTTGACGATGTCGATGCGAAAGTCTTCGACCGCCGTATACAAGTTCTCTTCGACCGTCACATTCAGTCGGTGAATCTCATCGATGAACAGCACATCGCACGGCTCGAGTTTGGTCAGCAGCGCGGCGAGCTGGCCTTTGTGCTCGATGGCGGGACCCGACGCCGAGTGGAGGTTGACTCCGCGCTCCCTTGCGAGGATCAAGGCGAGCGTGGTCTTTCCGAGCCCGGGCGGCCCGCAAAACAACGTATGATCGACCGGCTCACCGCGACGCCGCGCCGCTTCGACGAAGACACGCAAGTTGTCCTTGAGTGCCCCTTGGCCGACGAAATCGTCAAAGCGCTCGGGCCGTAGGCTTCGGTCGAGTGTTTGGTCGTCGGCCTGTTCGGCTGCATTCAGGTTCTCGTTGGCGCGTGCTTCCATTTCGCTCACGGTAGGGCTGACAGGGCAGCGCGAAGCAACACTTCGACGCTGTCTTCATCCCGGGCCGCAACATTCCCCACTGCGGCCTCGGCTTCGCTTCGTTTGTATCCCATCTGAACCAGCGCACCAACAACTGCGACGGTGGTTGAATCGGACCCCCCCGGAATCGCACGAAGCCGCACACCTGTTTTGGCGTCGGCGGCGAAGTCGAGCTTGTCCTGGAGATCGACGAGGATGCGTTCGATCGTCTTGCGACCAACGCCGGTGATGCCTTTGAAGGCGGCCTTGTCTTGGCGGGCGATCGCATCGTGGAGCTCGCTCGCATTCATCACGCCCATGATCGCCAACGCGAGCTTTGGCCCGATGCTGCTGACCTTCAGAAGCGCTCGGAACGCCGCTCGGTCATGGGCGGTGGCAAACCCAAAGAGGGTCATCGCGTCTTCGCGGACGTGCGTGTGGATGTGCAACGTCACCGATTGACCTGGTTCGGCCGCGGCCAGACCTCCGGAGCCCAGGGGCACAAAGACCTCGTAGCCGACTCCCCCGACATCGACGATGACCGAGCCGTCTGCCTCCCGGTGCTCGATCGTCCCCTTCAGCCTCCCGATCACGCCGCGAGCCTAGCAGCTTACTGAACAGATGTCCCTATTTTGACAGCCCCGGATCGAAACGCCTGGATGTGGGTGATCGCCACCGCCAACGCGTCCGAGGCGTCGACTTCCGGGGGCTCGCGCAAGCCGAGGAGCGCCGCCACGAGGCGGCCTACCTGCGTCTTGTCTGCCTGGCCGCGGCCGACCACCGTTCGCTTCACGATCGCCGGCGGGTATTCGTGCACCGAGAGGCTCGACTCGGCCGCCACCAGGAGCGCCACCCCACGTGCGTGACCGAGCTTGAGTGCTGCGTTGGCGTGCTTGGCGAAAAAGATTTCCTCGACGGCAACAGCTTCGGGGGAATGCTCCGCGATCACCTGCTGAAGCCCTTCGTGAATGACCCGAAGGCGATCGGGCAATGGGGCCCCTCGCAAGCACGCGATCGTCCCAGCGGCGACGTGGCGGAGCCGCGTCCCTTCGAGCTGCACGACTCCCCAGCCGGTCCGTTGGCTGCCTGGGTCGATGCCGAGCACACGCACGGTCAACCCAGCTCCGCGAGCGCTTGCTCGCTCAGCTCGAAGTCGGCGTACACGTTTTGCACGTCGTCGTGTTCATCGAGCGCCTCGAAGAGCTGCACCAGCTTTTCGGCGTCGCGTCCTTCGACGATCTTCGGATTGTTAGGGATGTATTCGAGGGCTGACTCATCCACGTTGACTCCAGCATCGCTGATCGCCTTCGACACCGCGTCGAGGTCGTTCCGCGCCGTCGTGACGACCCACTGGTCGTCGTCCACTTCGAGGTTTTCCGCGCCGGCTCCCACCGCGATCTCGAACAAAGTCTCTTCGGTGGCCGCGGTTTTGTCGATCCGGATGATTCCCTTTTGCTCGAAGGCCCACGCTGCCGAGCCACCGCTCCCGATTTGACCGTGATTCTTGTCGAAGATCTTGCGAACCTCCGCAATCGTTCGGTTGCGGTTGTCGGTCACGACCTCACACACGAACAGCGCCCCATCCGGCCCGACGCCCTCGTACACGAGCTCTTCGTACACGATGCCTTCGAGCTCTCCGGTGCCCTTCTTGATGGCACGCGTGACGTTGTCCGCGGGCATGTTCGCGGCCCGAGCCGCATCGACGGCCCGCCGGAGCCTCGGATTGCCATCCGGGTCACCCCCACCAACGCGAGCCGCCACCGTGATCTCTTTGATGACCTTGGTGAACAATTTCCCGCGGGCCGCGTCGACAGCGCCCTTCTTGCGCTTGATCGTGGACCATTTGCTGTGGCCGCTCATCCGATTTTTCCTCTTATCCGATGCAATTCGAGGTTTTTCAAGGCGTCCGGGCATGAATACCGCCCAAGCCGTGGCGTCCAAGCCCTCATGAAACGCCTCGGACTTGTCTCTATTGCTTTCCTCGGCCTCCTCGGCTGTAACAACGACTCACGGTACTTTTGCGTCGCGGACGGTCCAATTACCGACCGTGGCTGCTTTATCTGCCGCGGGGATGCTTGCGAAGAGCAACCCGCTCCCACGCGTGCCGTCTGCATGGACGACGTCGACTGTGCGGTCGGCGAGCTCTGCTCCGATCTCGGATGCATCCGCGAGTGCACGGACGAGCAAGAATGTGTGATCGGCACGACGTGTATCGACGGGTTGTGCTTAAACCCGACCGAGCCCGAACCGCAGCTCGTCTCCGAGCCGGACCCCGATCCTCCCGTCACCCTATGCCAGTTCAACTTCGAGTGCGGCCAATCCCGCATCTGCATCGATGGGCAATGCTTGCTCACGTGCATCGACGAGCCCTGTCCGGAAACGCAGCAATGCACGAACGGTGCCTGCCGCCCCTGCATGGACGAGACGTGCCTCACGAACTGCAACGATGACACGCAGTGTGCCGATCATGAGTACTGCTCGCAGTTTCAATGCATCCCGGATACCCGCCCCGCGACTTTCTGCCCCGAGAACGAATGCCAACCGGGGCGTGTTTGCCGTCGCGGCCAATGCCGGACTCCTTGCGAGACCGACGACCAGTGTGCGCGGATCGACGCCACCATTCGCTTCTGTGCGCCCGTCGAGGGTGAAAACCTGTGCGTCCGGAGCAGCGAAGTGCTCGCTGAGTGTCAGCTCAACATCGACTGCGGGCTTGGTGACGAATGCGTCGACGGCAGCTGTGTCGACGCTTCGGCGTCGCGATGACGGAACGCGGCGCCCTCGCCCCGACCGAATGCTTCGGCCTCGCTTCTACGGAATCGAATCCCGAGGGTTTCGTAGAGGCTGACGCACCCCACATACAAGAAGCCCGCCGAAAACAAGAGCACGAACGGAACGCTCGCCCAGCTCTGCGTGACGAGCGCACTAGTCAAAGTCGCCGTGCAGTAGAGCCCGAATGCGAGCTCGAGGACGTTGTGCCAGGGCCAGCGTCCTCGGTAACGGGTTGGTTTCGCAGCCTCTCCGTCGATCACCCCACGCTTGGGCGTGCGCA